>Ga0164290_1000214_pt1 | contig 220868 bp, 219 predicted proteins | sample Micstemetagenome_FD_108782 | JGI IMG/M metagenome (GOLD analysis project Ga0164290, IMG submission 108782) | Contaminated culture microbial community from soil near Moab, Utah, USA - Microcoleus steenstrupii SON62 (Illumina Assembly) | ecosystem: Environmental > Terrestrial > Soil > Soil crust... | reverse complement strand
GCGCACCCCCGAAGGCCTCTCGCGGTACATCGGAGACCTTCTCAAGACCATCCGACAATCCGAATGCTGCAACTACATTCACAGCGCCGGATATGCTCTCGTCAAAACGTGAAACGCTCTAGACCGGCCTCAATCTTTCCTGGACAACTCGATACGTCTCGTGATGCCGATGGCCGAGAGGAACGTCTCGTCGTGGCTCACGACCAGCAGGGCGCCATCGTAGGCGCGCAGGCCCGCTTCCACGGCTTCGATGGCATCGACATCGAGATGGTTGGTCGGTTCGTCGAGGATCAGCAGTTCGGGCGGCTGCGATCCGCCCAGCACGCAGGCGAGGCCGGCGCGCAGCATCTGGCCGCCGCTCAGCGTCCCGACCGCCTGCAGCGCGGCATCGGCACGGAACATGAAACGCGCGAGCGCGGCGCGGCAGGCATTCTCGTCGGCGCCCGGATCGAGCTTCAGGAAATTGTCGCGGATCGACAGGCCGGGATCGAGCAGGCTCACCTGTTGGTCCAGCAGCGCGAACGCGCGCGTCGTACGCACCTCGCCCGAGCGCGGCGCGAGCTTGCCGGCGATCAGCGAGAGCAGCGTCGTCTTGCCCGAGCCGTTGGGACCCGCGAGGGCCACGCGCTCAGGCCCCGTCATGCCGAAGGTCAGGCCGTCGATGATGGCGCGACCGGCTTCGTAGCCGGCGCTCACCGCCTCGACGCGCAGCACCGTCCGGCCCTGGGGCAGGCCGCTCGATGGCGGGGCGACGGAAAGAGGCTGCAGGATCTCGATGCGCCGCCGCGCCGCCGCAGCGTCCTCGACGGCCTGGGTGCGGCGCCGCTCGGCCAGGCGCATCTGGTCGCCGGACGTATTCTCCGCGCGGCTTTTTCGGGCGCCCGCCAGGATGCGCGGCATGTCGCCTTTGGCGCGCTTGCGGTGGCCGGCGCCATCCTTGCGCGCCTTGCGCTCGGCATTGGCCTGCGTGGTCCGTTCGACCTCGCCCATGCGCTTCTCGGCGTCCGCGAGATCGTGTTGCGCCGCCGCAAGGTCGAGCGCCTTGCGGGCGCGATAGTGGCTCCAGTTGCCGCCATAGCGTGTGGCGCCGAGCGGGGTGAGTTCTACGATCGCGTCCATCGTCTCCAGCAGCTCGCGGTCGTGGCTGACCACTATCGCGCCCGAACGCCATCCGGCCAGAAGTTCGATCACGGCGGCACGGCCCGCGCGGTCGAGATTGTTGGTCGGCTCGTCGAGCAGGATGAAGTCGGGCTGAGCCAGAACGAGACCCGCCAGAGCTGCACGCGTGCGCTGTCCGCCCGACAGGGTCGACAGGGGTGTCGCAGGTGTCGCGTGAAGGTCGACGCGACTAAGCGCGGCCTCGATGCGCACCCCGAGCGTCCAGTCGGCCGAGGCCAGTTCCTCGGCCGTGGCCTGTCCCTCGTCGGCACGTCGCAGCAACGCGAGTGCGGCGGCGACGCCCATCAGGTCCGCAAGGGTGTCCCCCGGTGACACCTGAACCGCCTGGCGCAGCACGCCCAGCGTTCCCTGCACCGACACGGTTCCGGACTGGGGAGCTTGCGTGCCGGCGACGATCCTCAGCAGCGTGGTCTTGCCCACGCCGTTGCGCCCGACGAGGCCGGTGCGGCCCCCGTCGAAACTCAGATCGATGTCGGAGAAGAGGGCGCGGCCGTCAGGCGTGGAGGCGGCGAGGCCGGAAAGCGTGATCGAAGGCATGGACATGGATTTCCCTGGAGGCAAGGCGAGCGGGCATTGCGGTCAGGTCGAAATCCATTTCGGTGCGCATCCATTCCAGTTGGCGACGGCCGGTAGATAGTCGCTGCTCTTGTTCAGATCAAGGCTCACGCTGCCCGTGAAGCCACGCCTGTCTGCATCGACGATCTCGCGCCAGAGGCCTTCGATCCTCTCCACCCGCTCCTATCTCGCGCGGGCGGCCGCTGCAGCTTCGAGGCCGGGCGGCATCTTGTGCCACTCGCGGTTCTCGCGGGCCTGCTGGTAGCCGTATTCGTAGAGCGCAGTCATGTAGGCTTGGTCGAACTCGCCTTTCTTCGGAGCGCTGCAATCGCTGCCGATATAGGCGAGGTTGTAATCGACACCATCGCGCTGGGTGACGAAGTAGGTGCGCAGCACGTCGTTCTTGCCGCTCGACACCAGCATGGTCTCGATGGCGCGGCCGGCGATCGAGAAGGTGCGGCGGTCGCTCGCCGAGTAATTCGGCGACAGCGGGCCGTTGCGCACGATCCAGGCGCGACGCTCACGCTTCACGCCGTCGGCCTTGAGGTCGAGGGTCGGCTGCTGAGTGCAGCGGCCAACAGGCGCTGTCGACTGAGGGTCAGCATCGTGCGCCTGCCGGGACGAGAGAAGCGCTACTTGGCCGTGGCGTCCCAGCGGCAGCCGCGGTTTTTTTCCGTCACGACGAGGGTCCGGGGCGAACTGGCCGAGTTTGCGACGACATCGAGACGCACGCCGGAGAGCGTGAAGACCGTCGTGTAGATACCCGGGCTCGTCTGCTTCAGCGTTTCCGAGTTACCGCCGGCCAGCTTGAGCAGGGCCGTGTCGCCCTGGAGCGTGACCGAGTGGACGCGGGACAACTCGGCGTCGAGACTGCGGCAACCCGCCAGGTTGGCGTCCGACGCGGCCATGCGGAACGCGATCGGCGCGCTCTGGGCCTGGGCGAACGAGGCGGCCATGCCGACGAGGACAGCTGCGGTGATCGCTGATTTCATGGTGGCGCGCTCCGGTCCGTCGGGCTGGTGAGGCAGGAGCGCCTCCGCGGACATTGCATTCGTCGGGCAATAATCGATGCGCGGCAACGCTTCTCACGATACGGTATCCGCATGGATATCGACCTGAAGTTGCTGCAGCACGCCGTCGTTTTGGCTCGGCATCGCCATTTCGGCCGTGCCGCCTCGGCGCTGCGCATCAGCCAGCCCACGCTCAGCCGCAACATCGCCGCGCTGGAAAAGAAGCTTGGCATGCGCGTCTTCGAGCGGTCGCGGCGCGATGTGGTGGCGACGCCCGCCGGCGACGACGTGCTCAAGATGGCCGATGAACTGGTGGCGCGTGCCGAGGCCATCTCCAACCAGCTCCAGGTCGTGCGCGACGGCCGCGGCGGGCGACTGCGTGTCGCCGCGGGTTCCTACATCCACGACATCGCCGTGCAGCCGGCCGCCATCGACCTGATCAACGCCAACCCCTCGATCCGGCTGGAGCTGCTGGAGCGCGAGTGGACGGCCGTGCTGGCGATGCTGATGACCGACCGCGTCGATTTCGTCGTGTTCGATGTCTTGGCACTGAAGGACATGCCGGCGCTGCGCGTCGAAACGCTCGGCACCCTGAAAGGCAGCTATTTCTGTCGCGCCGGCCATCCTCTGATGAAGAAGAAGGCGCCGCTTCAGCCGGAGGATCTGCGCAAGTATCCGTTTGTGATGTCGAGCATGCCGCACACCAATCTCTGGCTGATCGAAGGCATCGACGATGGCCTGTCGATCGAGCCCGTCACCGGAGACGTGCTGCCCTCGATCGCCGTGTCCTCGTTCCGTGTCGTGCGGGACCTCGTGGCCGGCACCGACGCGTTCGGGATCGGCCATATGAGCCAGATCGAAGGCGGCCTGAAGTCCCGGCAGTTGGCCGTGCTCGACCTGCCCTGGCGCGGCAAGCTCCCGTCCGCTCAGATGGGGGTGGCCTACAAGCGCGAGCGCACGCTCTCGCCGGCCGCACGTTCCTTCATCGGCCTTATCCGCAAGCGCTTCCGCGCCGCCGCCGAAGCCTGATCAGCCTTTCAGCCGCTGGCCACCCACACGGTGTTCTTTCAGGATCTCGGGCCGGAAGGCCACGCCATGGCCCGGCCGTTCCGGCGGCGACATGGTGCCATCCTTCGCGGGCAGGACCGGCTCGATCCAGAGATCGTCGTTCCAGTCCATGTATTCGAGATAGCTGGCGTTGGGGATCGAGGCCAGCACATGCACCATCTGCTCGTGGAACAGGTGAGGCGCGATCCGAATGCCGTAGGGTTCGGCCATCGAGGCGATCTTGCGCAGCTCGGAGTAGCCGCCACGCATCGGGTCCGGCTGCAGGATCGGCGTGCCGGGATGCTCGAAGAAGGGCCTCAGGTCGTTGCGCATGAAGTGGCTCTCGCCGCCGACCACGCGCGTCTTCAGCGCCGCGGCGACGCGGCGGTAGCCCGCGAAGTCCTCGGCGACGACCGGCTCCTCCAGCCAGTAGGGATCGAATTCGTCGATGCGATGGCCGGCCTGGATCGCGGTGTCGGCGTCCCAGCCCATGTTGACGTCGATCATGATCTCGATGCCGTCACCCATCGCCTCGCGCATCGCCTTCACGTTCTGGACGTCCTCGCGCCACGGCCGGATGTGCGCCACCTGCATCTTGATGGCCTTGAGACCCTGGGCGGTGAATTCCTGGGCGCGCTTGATCATGCCGTCGCGGCCGAGCCCGCGGAAACAGCCCGAGCCGTAGGCGGGAATGGAAGTGCGCGCAGCACCCCACAGGCGGAACAGCGGCAGGCTCGCGCGCTTGCCCACGATGTCCCACAGCGCCATGTCGACGGCGCTCTGCGCGAACAGGGTGACGCCCATGCGGCCCAGCCAGAAGTTGTTCTTGTAGAGCGTCTGCCAGATGCCCTCGATCTCGGTCGCGTCGCGGCCGATCACATAAGGTGCAATCAGCTCCTTCATGCAGGCGTCGAGCGTATGCAGGCCGCCATGCAGCGGCATCAGGTAGCTCATGCCGACCAGCCCGCCCTGCGTCTCGATCTCGAGCACGAAGATCTCGCGCGGCCCCGGGGCAAGGATGCCGGCCGCCGGCGGCGACGACCGCCACGGCACCTGCAGGAGCGTGGTGCGAAGCTCGACGATGGTGGTCGGAGTGGTCATAAGCGTATCTCCCGAGGTTTCCCGACACTATGATGCGCGCGCCATGAGCCAGTCCAACCGAGTCTATCTCTTCGACACCACCCTGCGAGACGGGGCCCAGACGCAGGGCGTCGATTTCACCGTGGCCGACAAGGCCGCGATCGCGCGCGAACTCGACCGGTTGGGCATCGACTATATCGAGGGCGGCTGGCCGGGCGCCAATCCGACCGACGACCGGTTCTTCGCCGATCCGCCGGAGTTCCAGAATGCCAAGTTCGTGGCCTTCGGCATGACGCGGCGCGCCGGGCGCAGCGCCGCCAACGATCCCGGGCTGGCGTCGATCCTGCAGACCAAGGCGCGCAACGTCTGCATGGTCGGCAAGACCTGGGACTTCCATGTCGACGTGGCGCTCGAAGTCGACCGCGACGAATATCTCGAGATGATCGCCGACTCGCTCAGCTACGCGAAGACGCGCATGGACGAGACGATGTTCGACGCCGAGCATTTCTTCGACGGCTACAAGGCCAATCCCGACTATGCGATGGCCTGCCTCGCCGCCGCCGAGAAGGCGGGCGCGCGGTGGCTGGTGCTCTGCGACACCAACGGCGGAACCCTGCCGCACGAAGTCGAGCGCATCGTGGGAGAAGTGGTGAAGAAGATCCCGGGCGATCGGCTCGGCATCCATACGCACAACGACACCGAGAATGCCGTAGCCAACACGCTGGCCGCGGTGCGGGCGGGCGTGCGCCAGGTGCAGGGCACGATCAACGGGCTGGGCGAGCGCTGCGGCAACGCCAACATGATCTCGCTGATCCCGAACCTCGTGCTGAAGATGGGCTTCGACACCGGGCTGAAGGACGGCGCGATGCAGCGGCTCACGCACCTGTCGCGCCTGCTCGACGACCGGCTGAACATGCCGACCAACCGCAGTGCCGCCTATGTCGGCACGCGCGCCTTCGCCCATAAGGGCGGCCTGCACGTCTCGGCGGTCGAGAAGGACCCCAAGACCTACGAGCATGTCGATCCCGAGATCGTGGGCAACCAGCGCATCATCGTGGTCAGCGACCAGGCCGGGCGCTCCAACATCATGGCGCGCTTCCGCCAGATCGGCCTCGATGTCGATCCGAAGCATCCCGGCGTTGCGCGCCTGCTCGAGATCGTGAAGGAGCGCGAGTCGGAGGGTTATGCCTACGATGGCGCCGACGCGAGCTTCGAGCTTTTAGCGCGACATGAGCTGCACACGGTGCCGGATTATTTCTCGCTGCAAAGCTTTCGCGTGCTGGCGGAGCGTCGCGTCAATGCCAAGGGCCAGACCGTGGCGTTGTCGGAAGCCACGGTGAAGCTCGACATCGCCGGCCGCCGCGCCATGGAAGTGGGCGAGGGCAACGGTCCCGTGAACGCACTCGATGCTGCGCTGCGAAAGGCACTGTTGCCGGTCTATCCCGAGCTGGAGGACATGCGGCTGGTCGACTTCAAGGTCCGCATCCTGGATTCGGCGGGCGGTACGGCGGCCACCACGCGTGTCATGATCGAGAGTGCGGATGCGAAAGGTCGCCGCTGGAGCACGATCGGCGTCTCGCCCAACATCGTCGACGCTTCCTACAACGCGCTCTACGACGCGATCACCTATAAGCTCTTCCGCGACGGTGCTCGCCCGGCGCAGCCGGCGTAGCAGCCATGACGCTACTGCCGGTTGACCTAGCCCAGGTCGGGGCAGACCATATATCGCGTGCGAGACGGAGAGCATCTGGACACACGGAATCCGCCCATCGCGGTGGCCGCGACGCGCCGTCCGCGTCTGGGAGGTCGCGTCCTCGCGCGGGCTTTCATGTGGGCGCTGCCCGCCCTCGTGCTCGCCGCCACCCTGTTCATCTGGTTGTCGGCCGGTGGCTCGGTCACGACCGACAACGCCTATGTGAAGGGTGACCGCGCCCAGATCGCGACCCAGCTTTCCGGCGTCATCGTCGAAGTACCGGTGCAGGAGAACGAGAAGGTGTCGCGCGGCCAGCTTCTGTTCCGGCTCGACGACCAGTCCTATCGCCACGCGCTGACCCGCATCGAGGCCGAGACCGAGACGGTGCGGGCCGAGATCCGCGGCCTGCGCGCCCAGTGGCGCACCAAGCGCGAGGAGATCAAGGCGGCGCTGAGCCAGCAGACCTATGCTCAGGCGGATTTCGACCGCCAGGCCGAACTCGCCGAAAAGAAGGTGACCTCGACCGCCAAGCTGGAAGAGGCGCGCATGGGCCTCGACGTGGCGCGCCAGCGCATCTCAGCCGCGCAGGAAGACCTGCAACGCATCGAGGCGGCGCTGGCGGGCGATCCCAAGATCCGCGCCGACGACCATCCGCGCGTGCGCCAGATGATGGCGATGCGCGAAGAAGCGCTGCTGCAGGTCCGCCGCACCACAATCGAATCGCCGATCGATGGCATCGTGAGCAAGCGCCCGGTGCCCGGCAGCTACGCCACCGCCGGCGTGCCGGTGATGGTGGTGGTGGCCGACAGCGATCTCTGGATCGAGGCCAACTTCAAGGAGACCGAACTCACGCGCGTCCGGTCGGGCCAGAAGGTGCTGATCCACGTCGACACCTACCCCGAGGCCGAGTGCCACGGCACCGTGTCGAGCATCGCGCAGTCGACCGGTGCCGAGTTCGCCGTGCTGCCGCCGCAGAATGCCAGCGGCAACTGGGTCAAAGTGGTGCAGCGCATTCCCGTGCGCCTCTCCGTCGCCTGCCGCGAGGGCGATCCGCCGCTGCGCGTGGGCATGAGCACGACCGTCGAGGTCGAGACTGGCCATACGCGCTCGCTCGCCAGCCTGTGGGCCGGATGGTCGAAGTCGCTCGGCCTTTCGGGTTCCCCGGCGAGCGCTGCGGCGACGCCGAAGCCCTAGCCGATGGCGCCGGCCGTCGATCCGGCGGTCCTGCGCCGCCGCCGTCTCATTACCTTCACCGTGATGGCCGCGACCATCATGCACGCGCTCGACGGCACCATCGCCAACGTGGCACTGCCGTCGATCCAGGGCTCGCTGTCGGCCACGCAGGAGCAGGTCTCCTGGGTCGTCACCTCCTATATCGTGGCCTCGGCCATCCTGACGCCGCTCGCCGGCTTCTGCGCCATGCGCTTCGGCTTGCGGCGCACGCTGGCGACCTGCGTGATCGGCTTCACCATCGTGTCGATGATGTGCGGTGCGGCGCAGACGCTCGACCAGCTCGTGCTGTTCCGCGCCCTGCAGGGCGGGTTTGGCGCTGCACTCGTACCGGTGTCGCAGGCCATCATGATGGACACCTACCCGCGCGAGGAGCAGGGCAAGGCGATGGCCATGTGGGGCGTCGGCACGATGCTCGGGCCCATCGCCGGACCGTCTCTGGGCGGCTGGCTGACCGACGAGTTGAGCTGGCGCTGGGTGTTCTATGTGAACCTGCCCGTCGGAATCCTCTGTGCCATCGGCATCCTGGCGCTGGTGCGCGACAACGTCCACGGCGCGCCCCGGCGCTTCGACCTGCTGGGCTTCACCCTGCTGGCCGTCGCCATCGGCTCGTTCCAGCTCATGCTCGACCGCGGCCACATGCTCGACTGGTTCGACTCTGTCGAGATCATCGGCGAGACGCTGGTGGCGGCCGTCGCCTTCGCGATGTTCCTGATCCACATGATGACCGACCGCCAGCCGTTCCTGTCGCGCGAGCTGTTCCGCGATCGCAACCTCACGGTCGGACTCTGTTTCACCGCGCTGGCGGGCCTCGTGCTGATCGTGACGGCGACCCTGATGCCGCCGTTCCTGCAGCAGCTCATGGGCTATCCGGTGTTCACCACGGGTGTCGTGCTGGCGCCGCGCGGCGCGGGCATGATGGTGTCGATGATGCTGGTCTCGCGCCTGATCGGCATCATGGATGCGCGCATCCTGATCGGGCTGGGCTTCGGACTGGCCGCCGCTTCGCTCTACGACATGACGCTGTTCAATCTCAACGTCAGCGAGAGCCGCATCGTCTGGAACGGCGTCCTGCTGGGTTTCGGGCTGGGGCTCGTCTTCCCGCCGCTCACGGTGCTTACCTTCGCCACGCTGCCCCAGCGCCTGCGCACCGAGGGCGCGGCGGTGAACGCGCTGCTGCGCAACCTGGGCGCCAGCATCGGTATCGCGGTGCTGGTCTCGATGCTGGCCAGCAACACCCAGCAGAACCGCGCCGACATGGTCGAAAAGTTCACGCCCTGGCATCCCGGCTGGCCGAGGGCCGGCTCCGGCGTGAGCCTCGATCCGACCCAGCTCGCGATCTGGGACGGCGAGATCACGCGGCAGGCCGCCCTGATCGGCTACCTGAACGACTTCCGCGTCATGATGATCTGCTCGCTGGTGCTGATCCCGCTGCTCTTCCTGATGCGCCGACCGCCCCTTATCGCCGGGCGCTAACCACGTTATTAGGGCGGCATGGGACGCGCATCGAAGGGCCGCGACGTCGCCGCCGCAACGCCGGTGGTCATCCTCGTGCGCCCGCAACTCGGCGAGAATATCGGCATGGCCGCGCGGGCCATGCTGAATTGCGGCCTGTCGACCCTGCGCCTGGTGGCGCCGCGCGACGGCTGGCCGAACGAAAAGGCGCAGCGCGCCGCCTCGGGTGCCGACATCGTGCTGGAGAAGGCCGAGGTGTTCGACAGCGTGGGCGAGGCTGTGGCCGATCTCGAACGGGTGGTCGCCACGACGGCGCGCAACCGCGAATTGGCGCAGCGCATCGTGACGCCGCGCCAGGCCGCGTCCGACATGCGTGGCTGGATCGGGCAGGGCGATAGCATCGGCATCCTGTTCGGGCCCGAGCGCACCGGCCTCGAGAACGACGACATGGTTCATGCCGACACCGCGCTCTCTATTCCGCTCAATCCGCAATTCTCCTCGCTGAACATGGCGCAGGCGGTGCTGCTGGTGGCCTACGAATGGACCGCCGCCGGGGACACGACGCCGCCCGCCCGCATGGCCGACCATGCGACGCGGCCCGCCACCAAGGAGGAGCTGCAGAGTCTGTTCGACCATCTCGAGCGCGCGCTCGACCAGTCGGGCTTCCTGCGCAACAAGGAGATGCGCCCCTCCATGGTGCTCAATCTGCGTGCCCTGCTGCAGCGCGCCGAGATGACCGAGCAGGAAGCGCGCACCTTCCACGGCGTCATCAAGTTTCTGTCCAAGAGCAAGCACGAGGAATAGCCATGTCCACGACCGCCAAGATTTCCTGGGTCGACGGCGCCCTGCTGGTCGCCGAAGGCGGCAGCGGCCACACGATCACCATGGATGGCGCGCCCGACATCGGTGGCCGCAACCTGGCCTCCCGGCCGATGGAAGTCCTGTTGATGGGCATGGGCGGCTGCACCGCCATCGACGTCGTCTCGATGCTGAAGAAGCAGCGCCAGGACATCGAGGGCGTGGAAGTCTCGCTGGTCGCCGAGCGGGCCGAGGACCATCCCAAGGTCTATACCTCGGTGAAGCTGGTCTACACGGTGCGCGGCCGCAAACTGAACAAGGCACTGGTCGAGCGGGCGGTCAGCCTGTCGGACGAAAAGTACTGTTCGGCCACCGCCATGGTGAAGAAAACCGCCGACGTGACCCACGAAATCGTGCTGGTCGAGATCTAAGCCTTTGATTTTGCTGATGGAACGGGCTCTTGACTGGCCCGCATCCGCCAGTATGTTCCGCGCTTCTTCCGGAGAACGTGGTGGAGAGCCGTTCGGGCTCGCCTCCCGCCCCGACAATATGTCGGATTCAGGCCTATCCGGACAACAGAGCGGACCCGCGAAGCGGGACGCACAACGACGGAGTGCTGCGTGAGCAAGCGCGCTAATTCGAAGTACAAGATCGACCGCCGCCTCAGGGTCAACCTGTGGGGCCGTCCGAAGAGCCCGCTCAACAAGCGTGAATACGGTCCCGGCCAGCACGGCCAGGGTCGCACCAAGCCGACCGACTACCGCCTGCAGCTCATGGCGAAGCAGCGCCTGAAGGGCTACTACGGCTCGGTCAGCGAGCGTCAGCTGCGCCGCTATTACACCGAAGCCGTCCGCCGCAAGGGCGACACCGGCGAAAACCTGGTCGAGCTGCTCGAGCGCCGCCTGGATGCGGTGATCTACCGCATGAAGTTCGCCATCACCGTCTTCGCCTCGCGCCAGCTGGTCAGCCACGGCCACGTGAAGGTCAACGGCCGCCGCGTGAACATCGCTTCCTACCTCGTGAAGGACAACGACGTCATCGAACTGACGTCGAAGGCCAAGGAGATGGAGCGGGTCCTCGAGGCAACGCAGACCGCCGAGCGCGACGTGCCGGAATACGTCACGGTCGACCACAAGGAGATGAAGGGCACCTACGTGCGCGGGCCGAAGCTCGCCGACGTGCCGTACCCCGTCCAGATGGAACCGTCGCTGGTCGTCGAATACTACAGCCGCTAATCCGGCCCACTCGAGATAAAGAAGAAAAACCCGCCCTCAGTGGCGGGTTTTTTGCTTCACGTTTGCGTGCTCACCCGGTCCTTTACCGCTATCGTTGCTCGATGTCGGGATTATAATCCTACCGGGGCTTGGGGTCTTGGGAGTCTAGGCAATGGGTTTCGTCCGTGCGGCAGTGTTCGCCTCGATCGTTGCGATCGGCGGAGCCGCCTACGTCTATCGCGCTGACGTCATGCGCGAGGTCGGGCCGTATCTGGGAATGGCGCCGGCCAAGGCCGCCGAGACGCAAGCCAGTCCGGCGGCCGGAGCGCAGCCGCAGGGACGTCGTGGCCGCGCCAATCCGGGTGGAGCGGTGCCGGTCGTCATCATGCCGGTCACCAGCCAGGCCATGCCGGTAGTGGTCGATGCCGTCGGAACGGTGCAGTCGATTGCGTCCGTGCACATCAAGCCGCGGATGGACAGCCAGATCATGAAGGTGAACGTCGAAGAGGGCGCCCTGGTGAAGGAGGGCGACGTTCTCTTCGAACTGGATTCGCGTGCGCTCAAGGCGCAGCTGGGCCAGATCGAGGCGCAGATCCGCAAGGACCAAGCGCAGGTCGTCCAGGCCAGGCGCGACCTGCAGCGTACCGAGGAACTCCTGGCGAAGAACGCCGGCACCGTGGTTCAACGGGACAATGCCGGCACCGCGGTGAAGGCTGCCGAGGCGCAGCTCGAGGCTGACGAGGCCGCGAAGGCCAGCGTGCAGACATCGCTCACCTTCACCGAGATTCGCGCCCCCGTCTCGGGGCGCATCGGCTCGATCGCCAACAAGGCCGGCGCCGTCGTCAGAACCGGCGACAACAGCGCCGCAAGCACGCTCGCCACGATCAACCAGATCGATCCGATCTATGTGAGCTTCGCGATCCCGCAGGTCATCCTGCCGGACCTGCGCGCCGCGATGGCCAAGGGGCCGGTGACGGTCTCTGCCATCGTCGACGACGCCAAGAAGCAATCCGGCGTGATGGCCTTCATCGAGAACACCGTCGATCCCAACACCGGCACGGTGACCGCCAAGGCGCGCATCGGCAATGCCAACGAGCTGTTGTGGCCCGGCCAGTTCGTCAAGGTGGAGATCGTGCTCGGCATCGAACCCGACGCGCTTTCCGTGCCTTCGAGTGCGGTCCAGCTCGGTTCGCAGGGACCGTTCGTGTTCGTGATCAAGGATGGCGTGGCCGAACTCAGGCAGGTTTCCGTCAAGCGCACCCAGGACGGACAGGCCGTGATCGGCAAGGGGCTCGAGAGCGGCGAGCAAGTGGTCGTCGACGGCCAGCTCCGGCTGGTCCAGGGGGCATCGGTGACGGTGCGGCCCCCGACGGTCAGTCCGACGCGACCCACAGCACCGCCGCGCGGCTAGGCGCTTCTACCGGAGGCGAGACGTGAACATTTCCGAGATTTGTATTCGCCGACCGGTCATGACCATCCTGCTGATGGCATCGTTCGTGCTTGCTGGCGCGTTTGCCTACAAGCAGCTCCCGGTCGCCGCCATCCCGCGCGTCGAGTTTCCGACGATCCAGGTCACCGCCCAGCTGCCCGGCGCCAGCCCTGAAACGATGGCCGCCTCGGTAGCCTCGATCCTGGAGCGACAATTCTCGACCATTGCCGGCGTGACGACGATGACCTCGACCTCGTCGCTCGGAAACACCTCGATCGTCCTGCAGTTCGATCTTAACCGGAACATCGACGGGGCCGCGCTCGACGTGCAATCGGCCATCTCATCGGCGATGCGGCGTCTGCCGCCCGAGATGACGACGCCTCCCAGTTTCCGAAAGGTCAATCCGGCCGACTGGGCCGTAATGTTCCTCGCTCTCAAGTCGAACCAGGCGCGTCTTTCGGACGTGGACGCTTTCGTCAATCGGGCGATCATGCCGCGCGTCTCGACCCTGCCGGGCGTGGCGCAGGTGCTTATCTTCGGCTCGCAGAAGTTCGCCGTTCGCGTTCGTGCCGATCTTGACCAGCTCGCCGTTCGCGGCCTGACGATGCAGGAATTGCAGACTGCGGTCGTCAACGCCAACTCGAGCAAGCCGGTCGGATCGATCGCCGATCAGAAGCAGAATGCGATCCTCGAAGCCACGGGGCCGATCAACAAGGCATCCGATTATATGCCGGTGATCGTCACCTGGCAGAACGGGGCGCCGGTCCGCATCTCCGATGTCGCGACGGCCGTCGACAGCGTCGAGAACGACAAGGTGGCGAGTTGGCTGGACGGGACCCGCGCCATCGTGATGGGCGTCTATCGCCAGCCCGATGCCAACACGGTCGAGGTGGTCGACCGGGTCAAGGCGATCATCCCCCAGATCCAGGCCGAACTGCCGGCCGGGGTGGAAATCCACCTGCTCGCCGACCGTTCCAAGCCAATCCGCGAGGCCATCGCCGACGTCGAGTTCACGCTGGCCCTGGCGGCGATCCTGGTCATCATCGCCATCTACTTCTTCCTGCGCAGCTTCCGCGCCACCATGATCCCGGCGATCGCCCTGCCGATTTCGGTGATCGGCACCTTCGCCGGCATGTATCTCTGCGGGCATTCGATCGACAACATCTCGCTGCTGGCGCTGACCCTCGCCGTGGGCTTCGTTGTCGACGACGCCATCGTCATGCTGGAGAACATCGTCCGTCATATCGAAGCGGGCGAAAAGCCGATGGATGCCGCGCTCAAGGGCTCCCGGGAGGTCGGCTTCACGATCGTGTCGATGACGCTGTCGCTGGTTGCGGTCTTCATCCCCGTTCTCTTCATGGGCGGTGTCGTCGGCCGCATGTTCAACGAGTTCGGCCTCGTGATCGCCTTCGCCATCCTGATCTCGGGCGTCGTGTCGCTGACCCTGACGCCCATGCTGTGCTCGCGATGGCTGAAGCCGATCGACCACCACGAGAAGCACAATGCGCTGCTGCGCATGTTCGAGTGGGGGTTCACGAAGCTGACCGAGGGTTATGGATGGGCGCTGCGGCGGACGGTGCGCCTGCCACGGCTGGTGCTGGCCATCACCCTCGGGACCTTCGTGCTGACGGCGATTCTGTTCCAGGCGATCCCGAAGGGCTTCTTCCCGTCGGAGGACATCGGACAGATCCAGGGCTCGACCATCGGCCCGGACGACGCGTCGTTCGATGCCATGGTGGCGCGCCAGTCGGCGCTGGCCGAAGTCATCCGGCGCGATCCCGATGTGGCATCGGTGGTTTCTACGGTCGGCGGCGGCAATGCGGCGGCGACCGTGAATTCCGGTCGCATCTTCATCATGTTGCGGGACAAGCCGGAGCGTAAGGACAGCGCCCAGCAGGTCATCGCCCGACTGCGCCGCTCGACCGCCGCCGTGCCGGGTATCAACGTGTTCTTCCAGGCTGCCCAGTCGATCAACATCGGCACGACGCAGAGCCGCGCCCAGTATCAATTCGGCATGCGCTCGAGCGATCTCAACCTGCTGCGTGAGTACGCCCCGCTGATGGAAGCCAGGATGCGCCGCATTCCGGCGATCCTCGACGTGAACTCGGATCTGCAGGTGCGCGCCCGCTCGGCGATGATCGACATCGATCGCGACATCGCCTCGCGTCTGGGCGTGTCGGTCGATCAGATCCGGCTGCTCCTCTACTCGGCCTTCGGGTCCCGTCAGGTGTCGACGATCTATGCATCGGACGATACTTACCAGGTGATCCTCGAGGCCGATCCGAAGTACGGCGACGCCGGCGACATCCTGCGGCGTCTGCAGGTGCGAACGCCGAATGGCGGCCTGGTGCCGCTCGACACGCTGGCCAAGCGCACCGACAAGCCGACCTCGCTCACCGTAAACCACATCGCCCAGCTTCCCTCCGTGATGATCTCGTTCAACCTCGCGCCGGGAGTGGCGCTTGGCGACGCGGTGCGCGACATCCAGGCGGCGGCGACGGAGGTCGGGCTGCCGGCAACCATCACGACCAGCTTCGAGGGCAGTGCCCAGGTCTTCCAGCAGGCCGTGGCAAATCAGGGTCTGCTGCTGTTTGCCGCCATCCTGGTGATCTACATCATCCTGGGAATCCTCTACGAGAACTTCATCCACCCGCTGACGATCCTCTCGGGATTGCCGTCGGCCGGCATCGGCGCGCTGGCCACGCTGATGCTCTTCAACATGGATCTTTCGGTCATCGCCATGATCGGCGTGGTCATGCTGATCGGCATCGTGAAGAAGAACGCCATCATGATGGTCGACTTCGCGATCGAGCGGCGCGGGCAGGGCGCGGACGCGCAGACGGCGATCGTCGAGGCCGCGCTGCTCCGCTTCCGGCCGATCATGATGACGACCGTCTGCGCCCTGCTTGGCGCCCTGCCGATCGCCGTTGGCCATGGCGCCGGCGCCGAACTCCGGCAGCCGCTTGGAATCACCGTCGTCGGCGGCCTGATGGTTTCGCAGCTTCTCACCCTGTTCATCACGCCGGTCGTCTACATCTGGTTCGACAAGCTCACCGGCATGAAGTTCAGCCCCGGTTGGGCCAGGCGCTGGCGCACCAAGGGTCAGACTCCTCCTGCACCGGCTGAATGAATTGTCGTCCTGAGCGCAGCGACGGACCTCACATTGCGGCCAAAGAGTACGCAGCGGACGGGAGATCCTTCGCTGCGCTTCAGGGCGGGGGATACCCCGCCCGCGATGACACAAACGGGTATGCTTCATGACTGACGAGATCGGCGCCTTTGTTCCCGGCCCGCGTGTGCGCATCGAGGGCCGCGCCGGCGGCCCGTTGTCGGGCCTCACCTTCGCGGCCAAGGATCTGTTCGCGGTGGCGGGCGTGCCGACCGGCGGCGGCAATCACGACTGGCCCACCGGGCGACCGGTTCCCGACAGACATTCCTGGGCGGTGCAGACGCTGCTCGATGCCGGCGCCACGCTGATCGGCAAGACCATTACGGACGAAGTGTCGCTCGGGATCCTGGGCGAGAACGCCTTCGACGGCACGCCGAGGAACGTGGCGGCACCGGGCCGCGTGCCGGGCGGCTCGTCCTCCGGCTCGGCGGCGGCCGTCGCTGCGGGCATCTGCGACACCGCGCTCGGCACCGACACCGGCGGCTCGGTGCGCGTGCCGTCGAGCTTCTGCGGCCTTCACGGCATCCGTCCCACGCATGGCAGGATCGACGTGACGGGCATGCTCCCCCAGGCGCCGACCTCCGACACGACGGGCTGGTTCGCCCGCGATGCCGAGACTTTCGCCAGGGTCTCCGCCGTCATGCTGGGGGAGGCGATCCCGTCGGCGCTGCCCTCGAAGCTGATCGTGGCCGTCGATGCGTTCGGCTTCGCGGATGCCGATACAGCGGAAGCGCTGCAGCCGATGGTGGGGAAGCTCGCCGCGCTGATCGGTTCGAGCCGCGAGGAGATCATGGCGCCGCAGGGCCTTTCGGTGTGGGCGCGCGCCCAGCGCAGCCTGCAGCCGGCCGAGGCCTATGCGACGTTCCGGAGTTGGCTCGACGAGCGCAATCCGCGCTTCGCCTTCTCGGTGGCCAAGGCGCTGGTGACCGGCTCGATGATTCCCGAGAGCGACAAGGTCTGGGCCAACCTGATGCGCCAGGAAGTGCGCGCCCGCATGAAGTACCTGCTGCCCGAGGGCACGATCCTCTGCCTGCCGACCACGCCGTTCCCCGCGCCGAAGGTCGGTCTGCCGCTGTCGGTGCTCGACCCGCTGCGCGACCGCATCACCTGCCTCTGCGCGCAGGGCGGGCTGGCGGGCTTTCCGCAGGTCAATCTTCCGGGTGCCACGACGGTTGACGGTCTGCCGGTCGGCCTGTCCATCATCGGTCCGCGCGGCAGCGATGCGACCCTGGTCGCCGTGGCGCGCGCGATGGAGAAGGCGGCGGCCTGATCGTTTCGCCGCGGAGGGTTTCGTGGCGAGCGAAAAGCAAAAGATGCTGGCGGGCGAACTCTACGTCGCGACGGGCGAGGAGCTTGCCGACGACACCCGGCGCATCGCCGAGTGGATGGACCGTTACAACGCCTCGATTGCCGCCACGCAGCGGCACTACACGACTCTTCTGCGTGAGATCATGGCGTCGGTGGGCGAGGGTGCCTACATCCGGCCGCCCTTCCATTGCGACTATGGCTATAACATCAGTCTTGGGGCGGGCGTTTTCCTCAATTTCAACTGTGTGATCCTCGACGTGGTGAAGGTCACGATCGGCGACCGCACGCAGATCGGGCCGGGCGTGCAGATCCTGACCGCCGACCATCCGCGAGATCCCGCGCAGCGCCGCGCCGGCCTCGAGTTCGGGCGTCCCGTCACGATCGGTGCCGATGTGTGGATCGGCGGCGGCGCGATCGTGCTGCCGGGCGTGACCATCGGCGACGGTGCGATCGTCGGCGCGGGCGCCGTCGTGACGCGCGACGTGACCGCCGGTGCTACTGTCGTCGGAAACCCAGCCAGAGAGAGGCAAGCGTGACGGATTTTACCCCGAACATTCCCGAAGTCGTCGAAGAGGTGCGCGTGCTGTTCGAGCGCTACGAGCAGGCGCTGATCGACAAGAACGTCGAGGTGCTCGACGCGACGTTCTGGAACAGCCCGCACACGATCCGCCTCGCCAATAACGAGCATGGCTACGGCTTCGACCGCATCCACGCCTTTCGCGTCGCCCGCCCGCCGGGCCCCGGCACCAAGGAGAAGCGACTCCGGGTCGACATCGTCACCCTGGGCCGCGACCTCGCGACGGTCTCGCTGGTCTACAAGGTGCGCGGCCGCGAGATGACCGGCCGGCAGACCCAGACCTGGGTGCGCTTTCCCGACGTCGGCTGGAAGGTCGTCCACGCCCACGTCTCGATGATCGCCGAGGAGCCGATCCACTAACCAGAACGCCCGCGACGGAGGAAACCATGGCGCAACCCGCCGAGAGCCTTGGCAACGTGATGAACCCCAATCCCGCCTGGGTCGCCAAGGTGAGCGAACCGGCGCTGGAGCCCGATCTGCCGATCGTCGATCCGCATCACCATCTCTGGCAGCGCGCCGGCAACGACTACCTGTTCCACGACCTGTTGGCCGACACGCAGACCGGCCACAACATCGTCGGCACGGTGTTCGTTGACTGCCACTCGATGTACCGCAAGGACGGGCCGGCAGAACTGCGCTGCATCGGCGAGACCGAGTTCGCCAACGGCGTGGCGGCGATGAGCGCGTCGGGCCTCTACGGAGACTTGCGCGCCTGCGCCGGCATCGTCAGCCATGTCGACCTGCGTCGCGGCGAAAAGGCGGGGGACGTGTTCGACGCCCAGATCGCCGCCGGCAACGGCCGCTTCAAGGGCATCCGCCACCAGACCGGCTGGGACGCCGATCCCGGCGTCCGCAATTCGCGCAACGATCCGCCGCCCGAGCAGACGCGCGACCTGACCTGGCGCGAGGGATTCCGGGAACTGGCGAAGCGCGACCTGACGTTCGACGCCTGGCTCTACCATCCGCAGCTGGCCGAAATCGCGGACCTGGCCGACGCCTTTCCAGGCACGCACATCGTCCTCGACCATGTCGGCGGCCCGCTGGGCTATGCCGGCTATGCCGGCCGCCACGACGAGGTGCGTGCGGTCTGGAAGAAATCGATGGCCGAACTGTCCCGGCGGCAGAACATCGTGGTGAAGATCGGCGGCCTCGGCATGGCGATGGGCTTCTTCGACTTCTACCAGCGCCCGACACCGCCGGGCTCGGCGGAACTGGCCGAGGCCTACCGGCCCTGGGTCGAGACCTGCATCGACCTGTTCGGTATCGATCGCTGCATGTACGAGAGCAACTTCCCGGTCGACAAGATCACCTCGGGCTACGGTGTTCTGTGGAACGCCTTCAAGCGCATCTCGGCCGGGGCCTCGGCTTCGGAGAAGAAGGCTCTGTTCTCGGGCACCGCAAGCCGCGTCTACAAGCTGGCGCTCTAACGCTCATGTTCCTCGCCCTCGTTAGGGCGAGAGGAGTTCCAAGACGCGCATCTGCCTGCAAGAAGCGTGTCAGCGCGGGTCGTTCAGGTGAGGTTTCTTTTTCGTCGAATGAGGTCTCTCACGATGACACAGGCTGTGAACTCGCCTTAGACTTTTTGTCCTCGCGTAATCATGAGGCCAAGCATGCGTCGTTTCCTGCTGTCCGCCGTTGCCGCCCTCGCCACCGTGTCCGCCGTGCCGATTGCCTCGGCGCAGACGCTCAAAGTGGTGATGCATTCCGACGTGAAAGTGCTCGATCCGATCTGGAGCGGCGCCTACATCACGCGCAATCACGGCTATATGCTCTATGACGTGCTCTTCGCCATGGACGAGAAGTTCCAGGTGAAGCCGCAGATGGTCGACACCTGGACGACCAGCGACGACGGGCTCGTCTGGACCTTCAAGCTGCGCGAGGGGCTGGAATGGCACGATGGCCAGCCGGTGACGGCGGAGGACTGCATCGCCTCGCTGAAACGCTGGTCGGCGCGCGACGCGATGGGCCAGAAGCTCGCGCAGTCGCTGCACGAGTACAAGGTCGTCGATGCGAAGACCTTCCAGATCGTGCTGAAGCAGAAGTTCGGCGCGGTAGTCGAATCGCTGGGCAAGCCCTCGGTGGTGGTGCCCTTCATGATGCCCAAGCGCATCGCCGAGACCGATCCGTTCAAACAGATCGAGGAGTACATCGGCTCCGGTCCGTTCGTGTTCAAGAAGGACGAATGGAAGCCCGGCGAGAAGCTCGTCTACACCAGGTTCGCCAAGTACAAGCCGCGTTCGGAGCCGATGTCGGGCCTGTCCGGCGGTAAGGTGGTGGGCGTCGATCGGGTCGAGTGGATGGCGATTCCCGACGCCGAGACCCAGGTCAATGCGCTCTTGAATGGCGAAATCGACTATCTCGAAAGCGTGTCGTCCGACCACTTGCCGCTGATCGAGAAGGACAAGGGCATCCGCGTCATCAAGGGCCGCGTCTCCAACCAGTACTCCTTCCGGATGAACTGGCTGCTGCCGCCCTTCAACAACGAAAAGGTCCGTCAGGCCGCCGCACTGGCGCTCAACCAGGAGGACTTCCTGCAGGCCAATATCGGCGACAAGCGCTTCTGGCAGACCTGCAAAGCGATGTTCACCTGCGGCTCGCCTCTGGCGACGGACGCCGGCATGGCGGGTCTGGTCGAGGGCAATGCGGCCAGGGCGAAGGCGCTGCTGGCCGAGGCGGGCTACGACGGCACGCCGGTCACGCTGCTGGCACCGACCGATCTCGGCGTCATCAAGCAGCTGGGCCCCGTCGCGAAGTCGCTTTTGGAGAAAGCCGGCTTCAAGGTCGACATGATCTCGATGGATTGGCAGAGCGTGATCGTGCGTCTTGCCAAGAAGGTGCCCGTGTCGGAAGGCGGTTGGAACGCCTTCTCCACGAGCTGGTCGCAGGTCGACATCCTCGACCCGTTGATGACCCCGTTCCTGATCGCGAGCTGCGACAAGGCCCGCTCGGGTTGGCCTTGCGACGAGGAGCTGGAGAAGCTGCGCGACAGCTACGTGAAAGCCTCGACGGAGGCGGAGAAGAAAGCCGCCGCAACGGCTGTCCAGGAGCGCGCCATCAAGGTCGTGACGCATGTGCCGCTCGGCGAGTGGTTCGGCGTCAGCGCTGTCCGCTCCAACCTCGGCACCCTCAACCCGCCGCCGCCCGTCACGGTCTTCTGGGGCGTGACGAAGAAGTAGGGCACTCTCGCCCTCGCGCAAAGGGAAGAGGAAAGGTCCAGTCGGGAATCCTTTGATTAATGGTCCGGACTGGCACTGGCTCATGTCCTGGATCAACGCTGCAACGATAGGACAGGCTGAGCTTTCGGATGAGCATTTGAAGGTAAGACGTCATTCTCCTGGTTGGGTTGCCGCTCTTGGTTGACATGTTGCTTTAACGGCTTGAGTCCATGTCTCAATTGGCGATCAGAAAATTAACCAAAACAAAGACTTGCCAGCGTCGGTTAATGCGCCGAAAGCTGGCCGATGTCGGAACCGTCTTTCCTCGCCGGGCGGTTTCCGCCCCTTCGAATCCTCGCAGGCTGGCTAGGCGAGGCGGGCTCCGCCCGCTTGCTCGAATATGCCTTGGCCGCCGAGGAACGCTTCATCCCGACGCGGTTGGCCGACCAGGGAAAAGGCCGACTCGACAGCGTCGTTCGCCATTCCAGCGTGCTCAAGGATCTGGGCGACTTCGCCCTACCCCTGCGCCGCCGTGCCCTGGCGCTGCAGGCCGAACTGGAGACGGACTTCGAGATGAATGCCGCGCCGCGCAACAGCACGCAGATGGAGGTGGTGGCGCATGGCCACGGCGCCTTCTACCGGCCGCATACGGACACGTTCACCGGCGACGAGTACACGCCCGGCGGCCGCCGGCGTCTCACGATGGTCTATTATTTCCACCGCGAGCCACGCCGCTTTACCGGCGGGCGCCTGCGCCTGTTCGATCTGGCGGGCGGCGAGACGATCGACGTCGAGCCGGAGCACGACAGCCTGCTCATCTTCCCGTCGACGGCACGTCATGAGGTCGAGCGCGTATCCTGCCCCAAGGGTGCATTCGGTGACGGTCGCTTCTCCGTGAACATCTGGCTTTGCGGCTGAGGCCTAATCGGCGGCGCGCAACTCGCCCATCTTCTCCGGGTTCTTGGCTTCGGCCGCGCGGGCGGCCCGTTGGGCGGCATCCTCGGCCTCCCAGCGGACGGCGATTTCCGCGAGCCTGTCCATGACCTCATCCAGCTCCCCGCCGCGCCTCGTGAGGGAATAGGTGACCTTGGGCGGGATGGTTGCCTCGTAGTCGCGCTTCACCAGCGCCGCGCCTTCCAGTGTACGCAGGCGCTCCGTCAGCATCTTGGCGGAGATGCCCGACACCCGCCGCTTCAATTCGCCGAAGCGCTGCGGGCCGTGGGTGCGGAGATTGTAGAGGATGTAGGTCGTCCACGGCCCCATCAGCATGCGCAGGATGAAGTCCATGGGGCAGGTGACTTTCTCCTTGGCCTGCGTCGTCGTCGCCGGGGTCTGGGTGCTCATGGAGAAAACCTTCAGGTTACGATTCGGTACCTACTGGCGAATATATATAGGCCATCCCAGATAATTCCAGTCACTTTGTGAAAGTAACTGTCCTGGAGAAACTCTTTTGGGTTTTTTGCAGGCATATCAAAGGATCGGAAGTCATCATGAGCAACGTCGCCATCGTCTATCACTCCGGCTACGGCCACACGCAGGCCCTCGCCGAGGCCGTCGCCACGGGCGCGCGGGCCGTTCCGCGCACCACGGTGAGCCTGATCCCGGTTGCCGAAGCGGAAGCCCGCGCCGCCGAGCTGGATGCCGCGGACGCCATCATCTTCGGCAGCCCGACCTACATGGGCGGCGTCTCGGCCGACTTCGCGAAGTTCAAGGACTGGACGTCGGGACGCTGGATGGAGGGCAGGTGGCGCAACAAGCTCGCCGCCGGCTTCACCGTCTCGGCCTCGTGGAACGGCGACAAGCACAACACGCTCTACCAGATGCTCACGCTCGCCGTTCAGCACGGCATGGTGTGGGTCGGCCTCGGCCTGCCGCCGGGCAACAACAGCTCGAAGGGCTCGGTCGCGGACCTCAACCGGGTCGGCGCGTCGATCGGCGCGATGGGCCAGGCCAATGCCGACCAGGGCGTCGAGGGCATCGGCGCCAGCGACTTCAAGACCTTCGAGGCGCTGGGCCGCCGCGTCGCCGAGGCCAGCCAGCGCTGGCACGAGGCACCGCTGGCGCGGGCGGCTTAGAGGCACGCAGCCTCGCGATCACCCAGATTGTCATCCCGAGCCAAAGGCGAGGGACCTTTACTGATACAGCAAAGGTTCTTCACTTCGTTCGGGATGACAGTTGGCTGGACGCGGAGTCGGAGCGCCGATCTTGAGCGTCGCGAAGCTCAGTCGCCTCTACTCCATCTTCACGTTGGCGGCCTTCACGATCGAGCCCCACGAGGCCAGCTCGTCCTTGAACAACGTCGCGAGGGCCTGCGGGCTGCTGGTCTCCACCGTCGCGCCCTGAGCCACGAAGTCGGCCTGTACCTCGGGCATGGCCATGACCTCGCGCATCGCGGCGTTGGCACGCTCGACGATGGGGGCGGGTGTGCCCGGCGGCGCCAGCAGGAAGATGCTCGCCACCGAATTGAAGCCCGGCAGCGTCTCGGCGATCGCGGGCGTGTCGGGCGAGACCGGCGAACGCTTGGCCGAGGTCACGGCCAGCAGCCGGAGCTTGCCGCTCCTGGCCAGCGCGAGGGCCGGCGGCAGGCTGACGAAGCAGATCGGGATCTGGCCGCTCACCAGGTCGGCCAGCGCCGGCGTGCCGCCCTTGTAGGGGACGTGGACGATCTGGACGCCCGCTTCCTTCTGGAACATCTCGGCGCTGAGATGGGCGATGTTGCCGACGCCGGGCGAGGCATAGCTGTACTTGCCGGGGCTGGCCTTCAGCACGTCGATGAGCTCGCGCACGTTCTTCGCGGGGAAGGACGGGTTCACCACCAGCGAGTAGGGCAGGTTGCCGATAATGCCGACCGGCGTGAGCGTCATCGGATCGTAGGCGACCTTGTCGTAGATCGTGGTGCCGACCAGGATTCCCGACTCGGCGAGGAACAGCGTGTAGCCGTCGGGCGGCGCGCTCGCGAGAGCGGCCGCGGCGATGGTCGAGCCGGCGCCCGGCCGATTCTCGACGACCACCGGCTGGCCTACCAGCGGGCTCAGCTTGTTGGCAAAGATACGCGCCAGGATGTCGGCGCCGCCGCCCGGCGGATAACCGACCAGCAGCTTGATCGGGCGCGAGGGGTAGGCCTGCGCGAACGCCCCGCGGGTCGCCAATACGCTTCCCGAGACGCCGGCAGCCAGCGCGGAGAGAGCGCGGCGGCGGCCGAGTTTCATGTCTTCGATGCTCATGTGATGTGACCCCTTGACGGCGCGCGGGCTCAGGCCGACGGCGCGAAGTAGCGGAATTGGAGGCTCTGGTCCTTTTCGAGCTGCTGGATGAGGTCGATCTCCCAGGTGAGATAGGCCGTCATCGACTTGCGCAGGTCGTCATAGTCGTAGGGGCTGTACCAGACGTCGTCTGTCGCCGAGGTCATGTTCTCGAGCCCGCTGGCGAGCGGCAGGCCCGCGGCGGCCCAGGCGGCGGTACCGCCGTCGAGGATCGACACCGGCAGGCCCGACGCGGCCACGGCATCGGCCGCCGCGAGAGCCGCGAACGCACCGTCGTCCGAGGTCAGCACGATCAGTTTGGCCTTGGGCGCGCCGGCCGCGACCTGTGCCAGCCCGTCTTTTAGGCGCGAGCGCACCGCGAACCAGGCGCCCGGGATGTGGCGCACGCGGAACTTCAGGCTGTTCGCGAGGTCGACCACCACCGCCTCACCGGAGGCGAGGAGGCGATGGAGCTCGAGCACCTTGATGCGCTCGACGCCGCCGGCGGCTTCCACCGGCAGCAACTCGACCGGCTCCGGTCCCTTGTCCAGCGCGGCACCGCAGGCGGCGAGGCCGCCGGTCAGCACGAACACGTCGGTCCAGCCGAGCTGGATCAACCACGACGCCGTCATGCGCGCGCGCACGCCGTTGTCGTCGCACAGCACGATGCACGCGTTGCGGGTGGCGACATAGTGATCGGTCGACTGGATCAACTGGCCGCCGGGCGCGCTGCGCGCGCCCTTGATGTGTCCGGCCTCGTATTCCTCGGGTGTGCGCACGTCGAAGAAGTAGAGTGAGCGCGCGGTGTCGGCCTGCAGCCCGCGCAAGCCCGTTGCGTCGATCTCTTGTACGCCGAAGCGCTGCGACACACGCGTCGCGGCCTCCATGGCGGCGGCCAGGCCCTTGGGCGAGGGTGGCGGCGCGACGGTGCGGCTGCCGCGCGCCATGGTCTCGCCGCTCAGGTGCCAGCCCGCCGTGCCATTGCGCACGCAGACCACCGGGTTTTTCACGCCGGCGTTGATCAGCGACTGTGCGCCGATGATGCCGCGCGTGCGGCCGGCGCAGTTCACCACGATGGTGGTCTCGTCGCGCTCGACGAGGTCGAACACGCGGTGCACCAGCTCGGCGCCGGGGCAGTCGATGCCGCCGGGCAGGCTGTAATTGTGGAACTCGGTGTAGGGCCGGCTGTCGAGGATGATCATGTCCTTGCCGTCGTCTATCCAGCGGCGCAGCTCCTGCGCGTCGATGGCCGGCGTGTCGTAGCGATGCTCGACGAACTCGCCGAACGCCTTGCTGGGTACGTAGATGCCGGCGAACACTTCGAGCCCTGCCTTGCGCCAGCCTTCCAGCCCGTCCGCCATGATCGAAATGTCGCTGAACCCCCAGCCCGCGAGGCGCCGCGCGGCGCGCTCGGCCAGCCCGTCGTCCGACTGGTCCATCAGGATAATCGTGGTCGCGCGGCGTGGCACCAGCGCGGCGATCCGCGTCTCGAGATGGCTGAACGGCGCCGACACGATCGTCAGCGGGTGGCCGCTGTTGAACAGGCCCTCCTCGCGCACGTCGAGGAAGGCGTATTCCGTGCTGCCGCTCAGCAGCGCATGGACGCGGGCGGCGTCGATCCGCGGCCAGGACGAGGGAGCTTTCACGGTGTTCATCGGGCGGCAAGCCATCGTTGTGGAAGAGGATTTCCGAGAATCCTGATCGCCGCCGACGGATAAGGAAAATATAAAGATGATATGAACTGATATGGAATTGGTATGAATTTGACTGTCCGGCAACTGCGCGCCTTTACGCTCGGGGCGCAATTCGCCTCGTTCTCGGAGGCGGCTAACCGCATGGGCATGACCCAGCCCGGCTACTCGCTTCTGATCCGCCAACTGGAGGAGGAAGTAGGTATGGCGTTGTTCCGGCGCACCACGCGCCGGGTCGAACTCACCGAGGCCGGCCGCGAAATCCTGCAGAGTGCGCAGCGCACGCTCCAGCAACTGGACGAGACGCGCCGCCGTGCCGAGGATTTCCGCGACGCGCGCCAGGGCACGCTCAATCTTGCCTTCGTTCCCTCGGTGGGCTGCAGCGTGCTGCCGCCGATCCTGTCGCGCTTCGCCGAGGCCTATCCCGGCATCAAGCTCGCGTTCCATGAGGCGCAGGCTGTTGGCTTCGCCGAGCGGGTGCGCAGCGGTCAGGCCGAGATCGGCCTAGGCCTGCTGCTGAAGCCCGACGAGCCTCTAGCCTTCGAGCCGTTGATGCGCGATTGCCTGGTGGCGCTGCTACACGAGAGGCATCCGCTCGCCGCGCGCTCCACGGTGACGTGGAAAACGCTGGCGCGCTTCAACTCCATCCTGGTCACCAATCAGTCGAGCGTGCGCGTGCATGCCGATAGGGCGGCGGCCGCGGCCGGCGTCGACATCGAGCCGACCTATGTCTTCGACTCGCTCACTACTGCCGTGGGCATGGTGCGTGCCGGCCTTGGCTACGCCGTGCTGCCGAGCCTGGCGCTGCGCAGCATGGACCTGGGTGGCGCCGTGGCGCGGATGGTGGAGCAGCCGCGGGCTCGGCGCGACATCGGCTTGCTCACGCGCACGCAGTTCGCGCTCTCTCCCGCCGCCACCGCCTTCGCCGCCATCGCGCGCGAAGTCGCCGCAAGTTTTCCGGGAGAGATTTAATCGTTCCGAAACGAAATCGGGGGACCATCGCCTCCTCGGCAAGGGTCCCCCGTTCCGTAGCGCGTCGTCAGTGCTACTTCTTGGTGATGTTCCACATCACCGGTACCGGGCCGGGCAGCCAGCCGCTGATCCGGTCCTTGCGGTAGGCGCCGAACGCCTTGTACTGGCCGAGCACGATGTACGTGGCCTGGTCCATCACGCGGTCGGAGACGGCCATGGCGATCTCCTTCCGCTTGGCCGGGTCGCCTTCCTTGGCGTAGGACGAGCGAAGCTTCTCCATCTCGGGATCGCACGGCCAGCCGAACCAGGCCTTTTCGCAGCCACCGCTGGTGAAGGAATTGCCGGCCGGGCTCTCGGTGCCGACCGTGACGGTCGTCGTGTAGAAGATGTTCCAGCCGCCCTGCGCCGGCGGATCCTTCTTGGCGCGGCGTGTCACGACCGTCTGCCAGTCCATCGACTGCAGGTCGACCTTGAAGCCGATCTTCTCCAGCGCCTGCTTGCCGACCGGTGGCAGCTGGTTGGAGGAGAGCAGGTCGGTGGCATGCATCATGACGATCGGCGTGCCGTCATAGCCGCTCTCCTTCAGGAGCTGGCGCGCCTTCTCGAGATCGGGCTTGATCAGCAGGTTGCCGTAGCTCTTCTCGTAGGGCGAGCCGCACACCAGCGGCGCGTTGCAGACCCGGTAGATCTCGGGGTCGCCCACCTGGGCGCGCAGGAAGTCTTCCTGGGCGATCGCGTACATCGCCGCCTGCCGGGCCTTCAGGTTGTTGAACGGCGGGTGGAGGTGGTTGAAGCGCATGATGATCTGGCTGCCCTGCGCGTTCCAGCCGTACAGCTCGACGTTCTTGTCGGCCTTCAGCAGCGGGAAGAGATCGGGCACCGGAATCTCGATCAGGTCGATCTCGCCCTGGACAAGGGCATTGACCGCCGTACTCGGGTCGGAGATCGCTAGCCATTCGAGGCGATCGATCTTCACCACCTTGCCGCCGGCCAGCATCGAGGGCGGCTCGGCGCGCGGCTTGTACTTGGTGTTCTTGACGTAGACCACCTTCTCGCCGGGCTTCCATTCGTCCTTCTTGAAGATGAACGGGCCGGAGCCGGTGTAGTCGTCGATTTGCTTGAACGGGTCGGTGTCGGCGACCTTCTTGGGCATCATGAAGGGCACGGTGGAGGACGGCTTGCCCAGCGCGTCGAGCACCAGGCCGAACGGCTCCTTGAGGACGATCTTGAAGGTCTTGGCATCGACGACATCCATCGTGCCGACCGCCTTCATCATCTCCTGGCCGAGCGCGTCGCGGGCGCCCCAGCGCTTGATCGAGGCGACGCAGTCCTCGGCGGTGACGGGCTTGCCGTCGTGCCATTCGAGGCCGTCGCGCAGCGTGAAGGTCCAGGTCAGTTTGTCGGCCGAGACCTCGTACTTGTCGACCATCTGCGGCTGGATGCGCGCCTCGGCATCCTGGGCGAACAGAGTGTCGTAGATCATGTAGCCGTGGTTTCGGGTAATGAAGGCGGTCGTCCAGATCGGATCGAGTACCTTCAGGTCCGAATGGGCGACCATCTTGAGAGTCTGCGCCGACGCCGGGGCCGCAGCGGCGGCCGCCGTCGACAGGGCCAGACAGGCCGCGAGTTGTCCCAGTCTCCGCATAACGTGCATGATTTGGTGTTTCCCTTCGCCTGTCCCCAACTTCACACAAACTGCCACGAGCCGGACGAGGAATAAAGCGATGTCGATGCCGACGATTTTCGTGTCCCATGGAGCACCGACGCTGATCCTGAGCGACGCTCCCGCGCGGACCTTCCTGGCCGGCCTCGGCCAGCAAATTCCGCGCCCGGCCGGCATCGTGGCGGTGTCGGCGCATTGGGACACCGATGTGCCGGCCGTTTCGGTGGTTCGCAGGCCCGACACGATCCACGATTTCTACGGATTTCCCGAGGCGCTCTACAAACTGCGCTACGACGCGCCGGGTGCGCCGCAACTCGCAGAGAAGGTGGCGAAGCTCACAGGGGCCGCGCACGATCATCACCGCGGCCTCGACCACGGCGCCTGGGTGCCGGCGATGCTGGCCTGGCCCGAGGCCGACATTCCGATCTTCCAGCTCTCGGTCCAGCCCAACCTCAGTCCGGCGCACCACATCGCGCTCGGCCGTAAGCTCGGCGCCTTGCGCGAGGAGGGCGTGCTGGTAATGGGCAGCGGCAGCGCCATCCACAATCTGCGCGCGCTCGTTCGCAGCGACGGACCGTCGGAGCCCGAGCCCTGGGCGCAGGCCTTCGACGACTGGCTGGCCGACACCGTCGAGAAGGGCGACGAGGACGCTCTCGCCGACTACCGCGCCCGCGCGCCGTACGCCCGCGAGGCCCATCCGACCGACGAGCATTTCCTGCCGCTGCACGTGGCCTTCGGCGCGGCCGGGCCGGGCGCGCACGGGCGGGCCCTGCATCGCAGCTTCACGCTGGGGAACCTGTCGATGGCCGCTTACGCCTTCGGCTAGGGGCGTTCGTGCGCCCCGGCGGCATATGCCGCCGGGCCAGCCTCACATCATGAGGTCGTAATCGTGCGCCGCGTGCGCGGTGTCCAGGGCGGCGGTCCATTCCGCGAGGGCGCTCGCATCCTTGGCGGCGATATTGGCCAGAGAGAGGTCCGACAACGAGACGCCAGTCAGCGTGTAGATCTGGCTGTTTCCCTGGATGGCGATGACGGTCGAGCCGTTCACCTCCGCGATGGAGAAATGGTCCCTGGCCATCCAGTGGAAGTCGAGCGTGTCGAGGGCGGTGTCGAAATCGATCGCCTTGTCGGTGCCCCACGCCCAGGTGATCGTGAACGTGTCGGCCGTCCCATTGCCAGCATGGCCCTGGTCCGGTTCGCGATCGTCATCGGCGATGGTGCCGCCGGCGGTCGCATCGCCAATGGTGGCGCCGCTGGCGTTGGAGAGCGTGACCATGAAGGTCTCGTTCGCCTCTGACGCGGTGTCACCGACGATGTCGACATGCACCGTCTTCGAGGTTTCGCCCGCCGCGAAGGTGAGCGTGCCGCTGGTGGCCGTATAGTCCGAGCCGGCGGTCGCCGTGCCGTTTGCGGTGGAATAGGCCACCGTCACCGGGCCGTCGGCGGCCTTGTCGAGCGTCACCTCGAACATGAAATGGGCATGGTCGCCATTGCCTTCCGTCACCGAGAGGTCGGCGATGGAGAGTGCGGGAAGCGCCCCGCCATCGCTTCCGATCACGCCATCGGTCGCGCCGGATGCCCCCGTCACCGTGCCTCCGCCGGCAATCGGCAGATTGAAATCGACGATCTCGGCATTCGATACCTGCCCCACGCCGATCTTGCCGGACACGTCGTCCTCGCGGACCTGGGTGAAGGTGAACTCGAAGTTCGTCGAGGAGAGGTCGGCCCGGGTGACGCCGAGCAGGATGAGCTTCTGGCCCGTGCTGAGATCGGCGATGACCACGCCTTCGCTGCCGTCGGTCATCGCGATGTTTTCGCGGCTGCCGTAGAACTTGAAGCTCACCACGTCGGTCGCGGGATCGAAGGCCACCCGGTCCACCTGGCCCACTTCATGGGAGCGCATATAGACGGTGTCGGCGGCGAGCACCGGTCCGTTCTCCCAGGCGAGCGCGCCGCTCAGCGCCTCGCGCAGATGATTGTTGTCGATGAACCCGAAGTTCTCCACCGACAGGTCGGCGAGCCGGACACCCTGGACGATCACCGCCTCGCCGCTCCACGGGCTCATGAAGCCGAAGCCCTGGGGCGTGTCGATGACGATGAAGGAATGGATGTTGGTGTTGCCGAGGTCGATCTTGTCCAGTGCCGGATTGAAGCCGACGATATCGGCGCCGCTCACGGAGTTGATGAGCCAGACTTTGCCGGCGCCGTTGCCCGGATCCTGCTGCGTGTCGTCGTCGGTGATCTGCCCGACCGCCGTGGCGTCGGCGATGGTTGCGCCGGTGGCATTGGAGAGGGTGAACGACATGGTTTCGTTCGCCTCGACCGCGGTGTCGCCGTTGACGGCCACATGCACCATCTTCGAGGTTTCGCCGGCCGCGAAGGTCAATGTTCCGGTGAGCGCGGCATAGTCGGCGCCCGCGGTCGCCGTGCCGTTGGCGGTGGCGTAGCTCACTGTCACGGGACCGGTCGCTGCCTTGTCGAGCGTGACGATGAACATCAGCTCGGCGGTGCCTGAATCGCCTTCGCGCAGGGAGACATCGCCCACCGAGAGCGCGGGTAGTGTGGCCGACGCATCGTCGTTGGTGAGGGTGCCGGTTGCCGAGGCGTCGGCAATGGTCGCGCCGGCGGCATCGGCGAGGCGGACGGTGAAGGCTTCATTGCCCTCCGCTGCCGTGTCGCCATTGACCGTCACCTGGAGGGTTTTCGACGTTTCCCCCGCAGCGAAGGTGAGGTTGCCGCTTGCGGCAACATAGTCGCTACCGGACGTGGCGGTGCCGTCAGCCGTGGAATAGGCGACCGTGACCGGGCCGGCTGCCGCCGCGGACAGGATCACGGTGAAGGTCATGAGCCTGGTGCCGGCGTTGCCCTCCTGCACCGACACGTCGGCGATGGACAGGCTGGGCATCGCCGGCTCCGCCGTGTCCAGGGCCGAGTCCCATTTCTGGATCGCGCTGGCATCCTTGGCGCGGATGTTTTCCATGCTCAGTTCGGCGAGCGTCACGCCCTCGAGCCTGTAGGCCTGGTTGTTGCCGGTGATGGTGATGACGACCGAGCCGCCCACCTCGGCGATGGAAAAATTGTCCTTCTGGAACCAGCCGAAATCGAGAACGTCGAGGTCCGGGTCGAAGGCGAGGACCGTACTGGTGCCCCACATCCAGTTGATGGTGGTCACGGTGGCCGCGCCGTCGCCACCCGTCTCTCCGTCGCCACCGGTATCGCTGCCGCCACCGGTCTCTCCGCCGCCAGAGCCGCCGTCCGCCTGAGTGCCGTCCCAACCTGAATAGTCGGAGACGGTGCCGTCATCGTTGAAGTCGTCGTTCCAGAGTTCCTCGGCGAAGGCGAGTGTCTTGCCGGACTCGTGGGCGGCGATGATGGTCGAATAGCCCGGCGCGTCATAGGCACCGAACTGCTGAATGTATTTGAGGATGGAGGTGCCGTACTCGTCGGCCGAGGCGCTGCCGTTGTTGAGAAGGTCCAGCGTGCCCCAGGCCCCGCGCAGATGAGCGGCGGCAAGGATGCCGGTGAGGGTGAGCGTGACGGTGACGCTCTGCCCGTTGGTGTCCGCATAGGTGCGCTCGGTACCGATCAGCGCGTCGAGGCTGGTGCCCTTGGCCGCGAGCCCGCTCTCGATGACGTTGAGGTTGTAGCCGAAGGCATCGAGGATGATGGATTCCTGAATGTCGGTCTTGAGGGTGGCGAAGCTGTCGACACCGTTCTTGCTGGTGAAATGGCCGGTCCACAGGTTGCCGGTGTTACCCTGATAGTAGCCGAGGTCGATGAGCAGCGGCTCGCCGAACTGATAGCCGACGAAGCCCAGCGCATTCACGGAGGTATACTGCATGTCACGCCACGACAGCTGGCCGGCCTGATAGGCGTTCCAGTTGTCATCGCCCACCCAGCTCCGGATCTGCCATTCGGTGATCCGTCCCGAGATATAGCGATCGTAGTCGACACCCGATTCGAATGCCCGCAGCGCGTTCAGAAACTCGGTGAAAGTCCCGTTCGACATGCCGCGCCCTCCGACTTCAACTCAAGTGCGTACCCCGAGGACCATAACCGTTCGATGTCGCACCCGTCGAAGGCTGCAATCTCGATCACGAATTGGTCACACAGGCTGACACGCGCGCCCGGATGAATGAACGCATCTCGATGCGTTCGATCCCACGACGCGTGGAGCACGCGCAGGGCGCACGATTTCAGAAAGATCGAAGCCCAAAGAAAAACCGCGGGGTATGAGCCCGCGGTTTCGTTGACTATTGCGTGTAAGCGGGCTCTCGCCCGTCGCGAAGCACCGGCGCCCGCCGACGCCTTCCTGTGGGAGGCGTTAGGCGGCTTCCGCCAGCGCCACGCCCTTTTCCTTGAAGACCTGCTCCAGTTCGCCGGTCTCGAACATCTCGCGGATGATGTCGCAGCCGCCGACGAACTCGCCCTTCACGTAGAGCTGGGGGATCGTCGGCCACTGGCTGAATTCCTTGATGCCCTGGCGCAGTTCCGGGTCGACGAGGATGTTGACGCCGTGGAACTTCACGCCGAGCTGGCTCAGCACGTCGACCACCGCGGCCGAGAAGCCGCACTGGGGAAACACGGGCGTGCCCTTCATGAACAGCAGAACGTCATTCTTGCCGATCTCGTCGCGGATACGCTCGAACACCTGGGGTTCGCTCATGATCGATCTCCGTGAAGCGCCGCCGGGGCGCGGGGTTTGCCAGAATATAGGGCGTTCAGGGGCGCTGCGCCATGGTGGTCAGCTTGAGCGCATGCAGGACACCGCCCATGCGGCCGCCCAGCGCCCCATAGACCGCCTGGTGCTGCTGGATCTTGGATTTACCGGCAAACGAGGCGGAAATGACCGTAGCGGCGTAGTGGTCTCCGTCGCCGGCCAGGTCCTGGATCTCGACCTCGGCGTCGGGAATGCCCTCCTTGATCAGGCGGACGATGTCGTCGGCGTGCATCGGCATGGCGGTCTCCCTAGGCGGCGCTGTTCATGTAGCCCGGAAGCCAGGCCTCGTGGGCGTCGCGCAGCTCCTGCAGCGGCATGCTGAGCAGCCCCTCGACGGCGATGTCCGGTCCGCCGGAATAGCCCAGCAGGACGGCCGGGACACCCGCCTTGGTCGCGGCCTCGACGAGGGCGCCGCCGTCGTCGGTCGCGATCAGGTAGCGGCCCTGGTCCTCGCCGTAGAGAAAGGCGTGCGGGGCGGCGGTGCCAGCCGGCAGCTTGATCGAGGCGCCGGTGCTGCCCGAGAGGCACATCTCGGCCAGCGACACCAGCAGGCCGCCGTCCGACAGGTCGTGGCAGGCCTCGACCTTGCGGCCCACGATCTGCCCGCGCACGAAATCGCCGTTGCGGCGTTCGACGGCGAGATCGACCGGCGGCGGCGCGCCTTCTTCCCGGCTGTGCAGTTCGCGCAGATAGATCGATTGGCCGAGCCAGCCTTTGGTGTCGCCGATCAGGACGAGCGCGAGGCCGCCCTTGACGAGGCGGCAGCCCACGGCGGTCGCGATGTCGTCGATCACGCCCACCGCGCCGATGGTCGGCGTCGGCAGGATGGGACGGCCCTCGGTCTCGTTGTAGAGCGAGACGTTGCCCGACACGACGGGGAAGTCGAGCGCGGTGCAGGCCTCGGCCATGCCCATGATGGCACCCGCGAACTGGCCCATGATCTCAGGCTTCTGCGGGTTGCCGAAGTTCATGTTGTCGGTGACGGCGAGCGGCCGCGCGCCGACGGCCGTGATGTTGCGCCACGCCTCGGCCACGGCCTGGCGGCCGCCGGTCTCTGGATGGGCCTGCACGTAGCGCGGCGTGCAGTCGGAGGTCATGGCGAGGCCCTTGTGGCCCGCGCCCTTGTGTCCGGCTTCCTTCGAGGCGCCGGGCACACGCACCAGCGCCGCGTCGCCGCCTTGCGGACGGATCGCGGTGTTGCCCAGGATGAGATGGTCGTACTGATGCCAGATCCACGCCTTGCTCGCGAGATCGGGGCAGCTCATCAGCTTCACCAGCGAGGCCTTCCAGTCGGCAGGAGAGTTGCCCGGCGCGGGCACCCTGGACGAATCGAGCTCTGCCGGCAGCGGCGTCAGCGTCCACGGGCGCTCGTACATCGGCGCCTCGGTGACCAGCGGCGGGATCGGGATGTTGCCCACCACCTCGCCGTGCCAGGTCAGCACCATGCGCTCGGTGTCGGTGAGATGGCCGATCACCGCGAAGTCGAGTTCCCACTTCTCGAAGATCGCGCGCGCCTCGTCCTCGCGGCCGGGCTTCAGCACCATGAGCATGCGCTCCTGGCTCTCCGACAGCATCAGCTCGTAGGGATTCATGCCGGTCTCGCGCATCGGCACCTTGTCGAGTTCCATGACGAGGCCGAGGTTGCCCTTGGCCGCCATCTCGAACGAGGAGGAGGTGAGGCCGGCCGCGCCCATGTCCTGGATGGCGATGATGGCGTCGGTCGCCATCAGCTCGAGGCAGGCTTCCAGCAGCAGCTTCTCGACGAACGGATCGCCGACCTGCACCGTCGGGCGCTTGCTCTCGCTGTCCTCGTTGAATTCGGTCGAGGACATGGTGGCGCCATGGATGCCGTCGCGACCGGTCTTGGAGCCGACATAGACCATCGGATTGCCGACGCCGGTGGCGGCCGCATAGAAGATCTTGTCGACCGGCGCGACGCCCACGGTCATGGCGTTGACCAGGATGTTGCCGTTGTAGGCGGCATGGAAGTTGGTCTCGCCGCCGACCGTCGGAATGCCCATGCAGTTGCCGTAGCCCGCGATGCCGGCCACCACGCCCGAGACGAGATGGCGCGTCCTGGCGTTCTTCGGGTCGCCGAAGCGCAGCGCGTTGAGGTTGGCCACCGGCCGCGCGCCCATCGTGAAGACGTCGCGCATGATGCCGCCCACGCCGGTCGCCGCGCCCTGGTAGGGCTCGATGTAGGAGGGGTGGTTGTGGCTCTCCATCTTGAAGATGGCGGCCTGGCCGTCGCCGATGTCGATGACGCCGGCATTCTCGCCCGGGCCCTGGATGACCCACGGCGCCTTGGTCGGCAGCTTCTTCAGCCACACTTTCGAGGACTTGTAGGAGCAGTGCTCGCTCCACATGGCCGAGAAGATGCCAAGTTCCACCATGGTGGGATCGCGGCCCATGATCTTCAGCAGGCGCTGGTATTCGTCCGGCGCCAGCCCGTGCTCGGCAACGATCTGCGGCGTGATCGCCGGCTCGTTCGGCAGCTTGACCGGCGGGTTCTTTTCCTGGGCAACAGTCACGAAAAATTCCTCACGAAAGCGCTTCGACCATGCCCTCGAACAGGCCGCGACCGTCGGTGCCGCCGAACATCGGCTCCACCGCGTTCTCCGGATGGGGCATCAGGCCCAGCACCGTCTTGGTCTCGTTGAATACGCCGGCGATGTTGCTGCTCGACCCGTTGGGGTTGCCGCTTCCGTCGACGGTGCCGTCGGGCGCGCAGTAGCGGAAGGCGATCTGGCCGCGATCCTCGAGCTTCTTCATCGTGTCGGCGTCGGCGAAATAGTTGCCCTCGGCATGGGCCACCGGGACCTTGATCACCTGGCCCGCCTGGTAGCGGTTGGTGAACAGGCTCTGGCTGGTCTCGACCCTGAGATGGACGTCGGCGCAGACGAACTTGAGGTGGGAATTGCGCATCAGCGTGCCCGGCAGCAGGCCCGCCTCGGTCACAATCTGGAAGCCGTTGCAGATGCCCAGAACCGGCACGCCCTGCGCCGCGCGCTTCTTCACCTCGGCCATCACCGGCGACTGGGCCGCCATGGCGCCGCAGCGCAGATAGTCGCCGTAGGAGAAGCCACCCGGCACCACGATCAGGTCGACCTTCTCGAAGTCGCCGTCGCCATGCCACACCATCTTCGGCCGGCGCCCGGTGACCAGCTCGATCGCCTGGGCCACATCGCCTTCGCGATTGGAGCCAGGGAAGACCAATACAGCTGCTTTCATCTCCGTCCGTCCCTACCGGCAAGGTCCTCACCCTGAGGAGCGCGCGCGGCGCGCGTCTCGAAGGGGCGGCAACAAAGGCGGTGCTCGTTCCCATCCTTCGAGACGCGGTCCTGCGTACCGCTCCTCAGGATGAGGTTGTTCGGCTTCATCAACCCACCAGCTCGATCGAGTAATTCTCGATCACCGTGTTGGCGAGCAGCTTCTTGCACATCTCCTCGAGCCGGGCCTTGGCCTTGGCCTGATCGGTTTCGGCGAGCTCGAGCTCGATGAACTTGCCCTGGCGCACGTCGCCGACTTCGGGGAAGCCCAGGCGATTGAGCGAATGTCCGATGGCCTTGCCCTGGGGATCGAGCACGCCGTTCTTGAGGGTCACGTGGACTCTGGCTTTCATGTCGCCTCTGCTACTGGAGCGTGGTGGGGCCGCGAACGTCGCCCGGTCCCTGGTCGATGAGGATGCCGAGCCGCCGCGCCACTTCCTGGTAGGCTTCCTCGACCTTGCCGAGGTCGCGGCGGAACCGGTCCTTGTCCATCTTCTCGTTGGTCCTGAGATCCCACAGCCGGCACGAATCCGGGCTGATCTCGTCGGCCAGCACGATGCGGACCATATCGTCCTCGTAGAGGCGGCCGAACTCGATCTTGAAGTCGATCAGCTTGATGCCGCAGCCGAGGAACAGGCCGAACAGGAAGTCGTTCACACGCAGCGTCAGCGCCACGATGTCGTCGAGGTCCTGCGGGGCGGCCCAGCCGAACGCCGTGATGTGCTCCTCGGTGACCATCGGGTCGCCCAGCGCGTCGTTCTTGTAGAAGAACTCCATGATCGAGCGGGGGAGTTGCGTGCCTTCCTCGACGCCGAAGCGCTTGGCGAAGGAGCCGGCGGCGACGTTGCGGACCACCACCTCGAGCGGGATGATCTCGACCTGCCGGATGAGCTGCTCGCGCATATTCAGGCGGCGGATGAAATGGGTCGGTACACCGATCTCGCCGAGCTTCGTCATCAGGAACTCGGAGATGCGGTTGTTGATCACCCCCTTGCCAGTGATCGTGCCCTTCTTCTGGTTGTTGAACGCGGTCGCGTCGTCCTTGAAGTACTGGACGATCGTCCCGGGCTCGGGCCCCTCGAACAAGGTCTTGGCCTTGCCCTCGTAGATGCGGCGACGGCGGGACATGTCTTACTCCTGCGCGGGCGATGCGGATCGCCCGCCGTTCGGGCGGAATATGGCGGAAACGCCATGCTCCGGTACTGGGGAAAAATCCATTGAAAAAGGTGACGGGGTCGTCATATTGGTTGCGAAACAGGAGGCCTCACATGGCCCAGCAAATCACCTACGACAAGGCCTATGACACGGTTGGACGCGAGGATTTTCCGGCAATGCTGGAAGTTCCCCGCTATGGCCGCCGAACGGATGCCTTCGACGGCATCATTTCGGCCACCCACGACCATTTCTGGGACCCGTTCGACAAGAGCTATATCGACTTCGACCAGCCATTCGACATGGCGAAAACCCCCATCATGCCGCTCGACACGGTCGTCGAGCTGAAGAGCGCGGTGGCCGACCGGCTGGACGAGGGCCAGAAGATCGGGCTGGGCAACGACGTCATGCACTGGTCGATCTCCAACCTGCTGCACGGCGAGCAGGGGGCGATGTCGCTTTCGGCCAGCCTCTGCCACATCCTGCTCGACCCGGGCGCCCAGGAATACGCGGCCAACCAGGCCCGCGAGGAGGCCCGGCATGTTGCAGGGTTCACGCGCTATATCGGCCGCCGCTGGGGCGCTCCGCTGCCGGTGGGCAAGACCATCGCCACCGTGCTCACCGACCTGGTGACGACGGAGGAGGTCTACAAGAAGATCGTCGGCATGCAGATGCTGATCGAGGGCATCGCCATGGGCTCCTTCGCGACGTTGAACGCCAAGACCAACGACCCGGTGCTGCGCCGGCTGGTCCAGCTGGTGATGAGCGACGAGGCCTTCCATCACCGCTTCGGCCGCATCTGGGCCTCACGCACGATCAGGCATCTCAGCGAGGACGAGCACAAGAAGGTCGAGGACTGGGCCGCGCAGATCTTCCAGACGCTGCTCTTCAACCTGATCAACGCCGAGCAGAAGCAGGTCATCTACGCCAAGTACGGGCTCGACTGGCAGTGGGTGCGCGACGCGATGAAGGAGGTCTTCACCGACGAGGACCGCCGCGCGTCCCTGAAGGACAGCACCAACATCTTCCGCGTCCTCATCAAGACGTTGCTCCACGCCGGCATCATCACCTCCCGCACCGCGCCGCTCTACGGCGTCTGGGTCGACATGAAGGAACTCGAAGCCGAAGGCGACGGCATCCCGGGCGACATCGTGGCGGAAGAGATGATGGTCACCCTGCGCGAGATCAACGCGAAGAGAAAGCGCATCGTCTCGAAGGACATCCAGGCCGCCGCGAGCTGACCCAAATCCGTCGTCCTGAGCGGAGCGAGGCGTAGTCGAAGGACCTTTTGTCAGGTTCGTCGCCACGCCTCATGGCTTCCTCGCCAGCACGAAGCAGGACAGGCCGGCCAGGCGGTTGATCGGGAAGAGCGGAAGTTCGGCGGCGCAGATCCCTGTGAGCTTTATCCTGGGGTCGGCTTTATCGTCACCAACCTGTCGCGACCCCTCCCACGCTGGTACAGGAGTCGACGAGGCAAGCAGCGCCAAAAGCACGATGCACCAAGCATGATGCGCTATCGACTGTGCAAGACTATTGCTATCGTTGGAGAGCAACCTGCTCGGGCAATGAACGATCGGCGAAGTCTGCGTGAAGTCCACCGTCATCAAATCCATCGTCATCACGGGCGTTTCGACCGGTATCGGCCATGGCACGGCGGCCGAACTGTGCCGGCAGGGTTTCAGGGTCTTCGGCAGCGTCCGTACCGAGGAGCAGGCGGCGAGGCTCCAGCGCGAATTCGGCAGCGCCTTCACACCGCTCCTGTTCGACGTCACCGACGCTGACGCCATCGGCAGGGCCGCTGCGACGGTGAGGGAGGAGATCGGCGATGGCGGGCTGTTCGGCCTGGTCAACAATGCCGGCATTGCGGATCCCGGCCCCTTGACCTCGCTGTCGCCCGACGTCCTGCGGCGGCATTTCGAGGTTAATGTCGTCAGCGTCCTGCACATGGTGCAGGCCTTCCTGCCGCTGCTGCGCGGCACGAAGGCGGGCCGGCCAGGCCGCATCGTCAACATCAGCTCGGTGAGCGGGCGGATCGCCTATCCTTTCATGGGGCCCTATGCCGCCTCGAAGCATGCCCTGGAGGCGCTTTCTGATTCGCTGCGGCGCGAATTGATGATCTACGGCGTGGACGTGATCGTGATCCAGCCGGGCGCCATCGACACGCCGATCTGGGACAAGGCCGCGCATCTCAAGACGACCTTCGACGGCACGGACTATCATCCGGTCCTGAAGCACATGAACCTGGCCGACGCGCGGCACACCGCGCTCCCGGTCTCGGCCGTCACGCGCCGGATCGTCGATGCCCTGGTTCTCAGGCGGCCGAAAGCACGCTACGTCCTCCCTGATCGACGCGTGCGATACTGGCTGCTGCCTCGCTGGCTGCCCGATCGCTGGCTCGACCGGGCGATCGACCGGCTGCTTAACTTCCAGAAGATCCGCGATGACATCGGTCGATCCTGAGACCAAGTGGGCCCTGATCACCGGTGCCGCCAGCGGTATCGGCGCCGCCTTCGCGGCGGGTCTGGCGGCGAGGAACTACGGGCTCTGCCTGGTCGACAAGCAGCACGACGCCCTGATCGCAGTGGCCCGGGACATCACGGCGCGCCACGGCGTGCCTGTGACGCCGATCGTGGCCGACCTGCAGAGTATCGCCGATCAGGATGCGGTGATTGACTTCATCGCAGGCGCGCCTGCCTTGGATCTGCTCATCAACAATGCAGGCTTCGGTGCGCCGCAGCTATTCCATACTAACCGGCCGGAAAGCCATGTCGCTATGCTGCAGGTCCATGTTGTGGCGCCGGTCCGCTTCAGCCGGGCGGCGCTGCCGGCGATGATTGCCCGCAGGAAAGGGGCGATCATCAATGTCTGTTCGATGAGTCTGTACATCCAGACCCCGGGCAACACGATGTACGGCGCAACCAAGCTCTTCCTCGACGGCTTTTCCCAGAGGCTGAACCTCGAAGTTGGCGCGCACGGCATCGAGATTCAGTCGCTGATTCCCGGGTACACAATCAGCAACTTCGGCAATACGGACGAGTACAAGCATTCACGGCGCGCGGCGATCCCGGCGTTTCTCTGGTCAAGCGCAGAATCGGTCGTGGAAGCTTCGCTGCAACAGCTCGGCTCGGGCAGGCTGAAATGCGTGCCGGGAACCTTCAACCGCGTTCTGGAATTCTGCCTGAGGCGCGGCCTGTTCTCGTCACGGCTGATACGACGCTGGATCGCTTAACCGCACCATCCTTGCTCGGCTGCTCGGCTGCTCGGCTGCTCGGCTGCTCGGGAGCCGCTGGCCGCCTTTCTGCATCATGTTCACCGACGAACGACTGACGGCGAGAGGCCAGTCCGGGCCGTACCAGAGCCGGATAGCCTGGGCGGGTGGGTTCTGCGCCCCAGCGCCGTCGAAGCAGAGAAAATACGAGGCTCGACTGCGGCGAGGCCTCTCGCATAAATCGGGCACAGCCCGTCCAATTCCCCTGCCGGCCGGTGAAGGGCCCCTGAAGACGAGCACAGCCACCTGGAGCTGAAGACGCTTCCATGCTGCCCAAGAGCAGTTTGTCTCGGCGAAAACCCGCTCTCACTCCGGCGTCCTGCTCAGGCTTGGACATCCTACCAACGAAGACGACGAAGCGCCGATTTTGGACTCAATCGATCGAAGGCTCATCGATCAACTCGTCCGGGATATGCGGATTTAGGGCTGAGTGAGGAGGGCTGGAGGCGTATCGACCGATCGGTCTACGGCTTCCTCGCCAGCACGAAGCAGGAGAGGCCGGCCAGGCGGTTGATCGGGAAGAGCGGGAGTTCGGCGGCGCAGATCGCGGTGAGGATGCCGTTCGTGAGCGCGCCCTGCTTCTTCAGGCTGCTGCGTGGCTCGGTCGTGTTGCGGTCGGCGAGGCGGACGGCGGCGGCCAGCGGGAAGACGAAGCCGAAATAGTAGCTGCCGCGGACGATCTCGAGCCCGGCGTCCCGCATCGTCGACTCGATCTCGGGCAACCGGTAGCGGCGCTTGTGTTCGAGGAAGACGTCGTGGCCGCTCCACAGGAAGGCGAAGGCCGGCACGGTCACGAGGAAATGTGCGCCCGCGGGCACCTTGTCGGCGTAATGGCGCACGAGCCAGCGATCGTCGTCGACATGCTCCAGCACGTCCATCATCAGCACGAGGTCGCAATCCGTGAGCCCGGCATCGCGGCGATAGAGTACCGACTTGCCGGCAACGCTGTCGTCGCGGTCGGCGGGATAGCCGATGTCGACGCAGAGTGCGCTCTCGGCGGGCGTTTCGGACAGGAGATGGCGCGAGAAGAAGCCCGAGCCCGCGCCGACATCGAGCAGGCGCTTCGGCGCGAGACCGGCCACGGCACGGCGCAGCGCGGCGGCCTTTGAGCGGTAGTACCAATGGCGGCCGATATCGGCGCCGAGAATGTCTTCTTCCTTGAGGTCCATCGAGGTCAGGTCGCCGGCGGCTTGGGCGGGACATCCTCGTAGACACCTTCGACGACGTAGATCGGCCGGCCCTTCACCTCGATGAACAGGCGCCCGAGATATTCGCCGATTATACCGAGTGACAGGAGCTGGATGGCGCCCATCAGCAGGACGGCGATCAGAAGCGAGGCGTAACCCGGCGTGTCGATGCCGAAGATCAGTACCCGCGTGACGATGAACAGCGCATAGAGCACCGCCACCGCCGCGATCACGATGCCGACATAGAACCAGGCGCGCAGCGGCGCGGTCGAGAAGCTCACCACGCCGTCGATGGCGAAGTTCCAGAGGCGCCACAGGTTGAACTTGGTCGTGCCCGCGGCGCGCTCGGGCCGCTCGTAGGGCACGCCCACCGAATTGAACCCGACCCAGGCGAACAGGCCCTTCATGAACCGGTTGCGCTCCGGCAGTTGCCGCAGCACCTCGACGGCGCGCCGGTCGACCAGCCGGAAGTCGCCGACGTTCGGCGGAATGCGCACCGGCGACATGGAATTGAACACCCGGTAGAACCAGCCCGCCGAGACGCGCTTGGCCGGCGTGTCGGCGTGCCGCGCCGTGCGGATGCCGTAGACGATGTCGTAACCCTCGCGCCAGCGCGCGATGAAGGCGCCGATCAGGTCGGGCGGATCCTGCAGGTCGATGTCCATCGGGATCAGGATGTCGCCGCGCGCGTGGTCGATGCCGGCGGTGAGGGCGGCTTCCTTGCCGAAGTTGCGCGACAGGTTGACGATGCGCACGCGCCGGTCGGCGCGGCTGCGCTCGAACAGGCGGGCGAAGGTGTCGTCGCGCGAGCCGTCGTTCACGAACACGACCTCGAACCGGATGCCGTCGCGTTCCAGCATCGGCGTCACCGTATCGAGGAAGAGGTCGATCGACTCTTCTTCATCGTACACCGGCACCACCAGCGACAGCAGCGGGTCGGCCGGCCGGCGCGCGCGCTGGACGGCGAGCTGGTGCTCCAGCGCGAGGTCCCGGCCGGTGGGGCTTGCGGTGGTGAAGGGGAGGCTCTGCTCGGGCAAGAAGACGGCTCCGCGGGTTGCCTTAGGCGGAGACGGTTTCGACGTTGCCGTTCAGGTCCATGATCCCGAGTTCCACGACGAGCTGCGGCTGGCGCTTGAGAGCCTGGGTGCGGAAGGCGCGCAGAGCCTCGCCGAGTTTCTCGGTCTCGAAAGCCTTGTCGGTCTTGAGGCGGTCGCCATAGGCCAGCGCCGCCGCGCCGCAATCGCGATGCGCCATGCCGATCAGACGCTTCACGTTGTGGAGCTGGCATGAAATGTCGAGGTTGGATTCCCAGGCGGCACGCCATTCCTGGAAGATCGGTGCCACCGCCGCGATGGGGCCGCCGGCGATGTTGAACTGGCTGTATTTGTTCTGCCAGCCGCGCGAACTCATGTACTTCCAGGTGTCGGTGGTGAAGCGCGGATCGATGCACTTCATCAGCATCGCCTCGTAGCCTTCGTCGAGCGCCAGCGCCGGGCCGGCCGCCGAAACGGTGGCGGCGACGGCCGCCGCGCCGAGGCCGAGACCCAGCACGTTGCGGCGCGAGAGGGCGGCGAGGCAGCCACAGCCGGCATTGTGAAGATGTCTCATCGGAACGTGGCCTTGCCCTGTTGCGCGAGACCGCCGTCGGGACCGGCGATCCAGGTGGTGACCGAGCCGTCCGGTTCCCGGCGGCCGTGAACGCCGAGCGTCGCGCCGCCGAACACCGGTGAGAGGGCGCGGAACTCGAAATTCCGGACCACCTTATCCGGGTTGGAGCGGCGCGCCAGTTCGATCTGCAGCATTCCCATCAGCGGCCCGTGCACGATCAGGCCGGGATAGCCCTCCACGCCCGTCACATAGGGCTCGTCGTAGTGGATGCGATGGCCATTGAAGGTGAGGGCGGAGAAGCGGAACAGCAGCACCGGATCGGCCAGTACATGGCGTGTCCAGGTCGCATCGGTGGGGGCGGGCTTCGGCGGCTTCGGCGCCTCGCCGGGCTTTGCGGCCTCGCGATAGACGATGTCGTGCTGCTCGACGAAGGAGACGCCCCGTGACCCTGAAACCGTGTGCTGGACCGTCACGAACACCATCGAGCCGGTGGAGCCGGTCTTGGGCTCGACCGACTTGATCTCCGAGAGGCGCTCGATGGACTCGCCGACGCGGATCGGCTCGCCATCGAAGGTGAAGCGGGAGCCGGCCCACATGCGGCGCGGCAGCGGAACGGGCGGCAGGAAGTCGCCGCGCTCGGCATGGCCGTCGGCCCCGATCTTGGACTGCGGCGCGATCTCGAGGAAATAGAGCCAGTGCCAGAGCGGCGGCAGGGGATCGCCGTTCTTCGGGTCGGGGTCCTTCTCGTCGAAGGTCGCGGCGAGGGCGCGAACCGGGAAGGGGGCGGCAAAATCCTCCACGGACTGCGTCCGGCCGATCCAATCCTTGAGCTTTTCCAGCGACATGGCGCGTTTTCCTCCTTGGCGGGCGTGACATTGCCACTGCTAAGGCGGGGTGGAAAGACGGTGGCGTCGTCGCTATATACCGCCCCGACGAGACATGCCCAACCGGAGCGGCCGATGACCACGTTCGATGATCGCGAGAAGGCCTTCGAGGCGAAGTACGAGCACGATGAGGGCCTGAAGTTCAAGGTCAACGCGCGCCGCAACAAGTTGCTGGGCCTGTGGGCCGCCGGCCTGCTGGGCAAGACCGGCGCCGACGCCGAGGCCTATGCCAAGGAAGTCGTGATGGCCGATTTCGAGAAGCCGGGCGATTCCGACGTCATGCACAAGCTGTTGCAGGACCTCGCTGCCGCCGGCAAACCGACGGAAGAGCACACGATCCGCAAGCAGTCCGAGCACCTGGCCATGGAGGCCAAGAAGCAGATCATGTCCGAGGTCCGCTAACCGGACCGCGCCGCAGAGGTCTGGGGATCAGGCGTCAGGCCTGCTTGCCCATCCCCTCGTCGCGCCACTCGCGGCGCATGCGCTGAATCTCGGTTTCGGTCGGCCGATAGGCTGGCGCGTTCGGATCGAAGGTCGTCCAACCTTCCTCGCGCCAGGACGCGGCCCGTTCCGTGGAGTCGATCGGCCGGTGAACGGACATCAGCCCTTCGACGCGCCCGACCTCCGTGTCGGGGACGCGGGCGGTGACCAGCGTGGCACCGCGGCGAACCGCTTCCGCATGGACCGCTGCGACCTCGTCCTCCACGCCCGATCCGATCAGGGCGCCCATCAGGCCACCCGTAGCGACGCCGGCTGCCGCTCCCACGGCCGTCGCGGCCAGCCAGCCGGCCGCGACCACCGGGCCGAGGCCGGGAATGGCGAGGAGGCCAATGCCTGCCAGGAGACCCGCGCCGCCACCGACTACGCCGCCGATGCCAGCGCCCGCCGCCGTGTCCGAGGCGGCATCGTCCTCGGCATACTGTGCAGTCACGTGCCTGTTGGCGACGATGCTCACGTCGGAGGACGGGATTCCCGCCTTCTCGATGGCGGTTACAGCGGCTCGCGCCTGGGCATAGCTGTCGTAGGAGTGGCTCACCGTCTTCATCGCGTCCTCCTCGGGGATTGAGGCGGTACAACAGAGGTTTGGGGGCAAGGTTGCTTTAAGTCCGGACGCTGCTGTGCAATCGGCAGGCCTGGATATGCAGAGATTGTCGTCTCGGCGCCGCGGCCCTGCTCCAGGATTCCGGAGTGAAACGAAGCCTGCTCCTGGCCCTAGCGCTGTGTGGCGCGTCCGGAGCCCATGCCGCCGATCCGCTTGCCGCCGATGAAGTGCTCGCCGCGTACTGCCCGCGGCACAGGTGCGCGTTCTGGCCTATGAGAGGATGACCGCTGTCGCTTGCGGACCGGACCTTGCGCAGTGCAAGGCTGCCGCCAACTCGCGGACGCGGCACTGCCTCGTTTGCGGCGCGAACTCGAAGCGGCCCATGCCGCGCTGGCCTCCTATCACCTGCTCGACGACGGACACCGCCCTGAGCCTCGCCGGCCCGGCGTGTGGCAACAAGCAGGAGAGGCGATGGCGAGAGGCGAGCGGGAAGCGCTTGTCTGCCTGAACCTGCGGGTGCCCGGATTCCCGGAGGTTGCCGGCGATATCGGTCAGAACTGCCGCCGGGTCGAGGCCTGTTCCTCCTCGCCCGCATTTTGAGCGACTCCGGAGCCCGCCGGGCGAGAAATCCCACGCATCGATGCAACCTTCTGGTCCTGTGTTCGCTTAATGACGCAGTGAGCCGGAGGATCCGTTCCTTACATGCGTATCTTTAACCTCGTCGTCTGGCTGGTCGCCGCTGCTGTGGCGGGTCCGGCGGCTGCCCGAGATTTCACTTCATCGGACATCTATCCCTCCGACTATCCGACGGTACGCGCGGTGGCCCATTTGGCCGACCTGATGCGCGAACGCAGCGGTGGGCGCCTGATCGTTTCCACTCTTGGCGCCGCCGACCAGCAAACCGAAAACTACACGCTGGGCGAGCTGCGCAACGGTACGCTCGACATGGCGCGGGTGAACCTTGCCGTTCTCAACAGCGCAGTGCCCGCCACCACCGTCCTGACGCTGCCCTATATTTTTAGATCGACCGCGCACGAGCGCCGCGTGCTGGACGGACCGATCGGGCAGGAGATCCTGGCGACGTTCGAGCGCGCCGGCGTCGTCGGGCTGGTTTTCTACGATGGCGGCGCCCGGTCGACTTACGGTGTCATGCCGGTGAGGTCGCCCGCCGATCTGCGTGGCGTGAAGTATCGCGTCCAGCAATCCTCGAACTGGGCGCCCATGGTGCGCGCGATGGGGGCGCAACCCGTCGTCCTGCCGCTGATACGCGTCGACCCGTCGATGCGCGCGGGCCTCGTCGACGTGGCCGATGGCAACTGGTCGTCCTTCGTCGCCCTGCAGCATCATCGCGTCGCGAAGTTCTTCAGTCAGACGGAGCATGCCCGGTCGCCGGGTGTCGTGCTGTTCTCCCGGCGTGTCTGGGACACGTTGTCGGGCGAGGAACGGTCGATCATCCGGTCAGCCGCCCGGGATTCGGTCGCCTACTACCGGCGCCTCTGGGATGACCACGAGGCCGAGGCCCGTCGTACCGCCGAGGCGGCGGGCGTCCAGATCGTGAGCGACGTCGACCTGTCTGCCATCTCCTCGGCTCTCGTGCCGCTCCATGACACCGCCGTCTCCGATGCGCGGCTCAAGGCGATGATCGACCGCATCAAGGCCGACCCGGAGCCGTAGGGGCGACGGCGAGGAACGACCGCCCGCTGTCCAATTGCTCCGCCGCTGCCTAGGATCAGTCAGGGGGAGAAGGCTCGATGAAGATTGCCCGTTGGGTGCCCGGTCTTGCGGCCGCGCGTGGCTACCAGGCGTCGTTCCTGCCGCGCGACATGGCGGCGGGTGTGACCCTGGGGGCGGTCATGGTGCCGGTCGGGCTCGCCTATGGCGAACTGGCCGGTCTTCCATTGGCCGGCCTCTACGGCAGCATGCTGCCCCTGCTGGCCTACGCCCTGTTCGGCAGCTCCCGTCATCTCGTCGTCGGGCCCGATACGGCCATGGCCGCCATCGTGGCGGTGGCCGTGGCGCCGCTGGCGGTGGGCGATCCCGCGCGACTGGGCCTGCTCGCGGCCGGTCTCGGTGTCATGGTCGGGCTGATCTGCCTGCTTTCGGGCTTGCTGCGCCTGGGGTTCGTCGCAAACTTCCTTTCCAAGCCGGTGATCACCGGCTTCCTGCACGGGCTCGCGCTCGTGATCGTGGGCGCGCAGCTGCCGAAGGTCCTTGGCCTCAAGGTCGAGGGCGCGACGACACTCGACCAGTTCGTCGCCACGGTGCGGCATCTCGGCCAAACCAACCTGGCGACCCTGGCGATCGGCGCCTCCTGTCTTGTCGTGATCCTGCTCTGCCGCCGCTTTGCGCCGCGGGTGCCCGGTGCGGTGCTGGCGCTGGCCGGATCGATGCTGGCCGTGTTGCTGCTGGGTCTCGACCGGCAGGGCGTCGCGCTTGTCGGTCGCATCCCGACCGGTCTTCCCGACCTCTCGCTGCCGCTCCTGTCGCTGGCCGATTTCGATGCACTGCTGCCGGTGGCGCTGGTCGCGGCGCTGCTTTCCTTCTCGGATACGATGATCACCGCGCGTGCCTTCGGCGCCCGCCATGGAACGCGCGTCGATGCCGACCAGGAGCTTCTGGGTCTCGGTGCCGCGAACCTGGTCTCCGGCCTCAGCCAGGGCTTGCCGATCAGCGCCAGCGATACGCGCACCGCCGTCGCCGAGGCGGCGGGCAGCCGCACGCAACTCACCATGGTCATCGCGGCCGCCATCGTGGCGGGCGTCACGCTCTGGCTCGCCGATCTTCTCTATCACCTTCCGACGGCGGCACTGGGCGGCATACTGATCGCCTCCGCCTGGGGCCTCTGCGACATCAGCGAATTCCGCCGCCTCTGGCGGTTCCGCCGCAGCGACTTCGTCGCCGCACTACTCACGATGGCGGGTGTCGTGGCGCTGGGCGTCATGGAAGGCATTCTCGTGGGCGTCGTCTTTTCGCTGGTGCTGCTGTTGCGCGCCCTGGCCTTTCCGTCCGATGCAGTGCTGGGGCGAACGCCCGAGGGCGGTTGGCACGACGTCGCCCATCGCCCGGACGCCGCCCCGGTGCCGGGCCTGCTGGTCTATCGCTTCTCAGCGCCGCTCTTCTTCGCCAACTGCGAGTTGTTCCGGGACCGTATCGAAGCCCGCATCGCGGCGGCGGCGCATCCGGTGAGGCGGGTCGTCGTCGATGGCGGAGCGATCCACGACATCGACCTGATGGCGTGCGAACTGCTCGTCGATCTCGAGCGCGAACTGCGGGGCAAGGGCATTTCTCTGGCCTTCGGCAATCTGCGCGATCGTGTCAGGCGCGACATCGAGCGCGGTCTCCAGCTGGCCGCCGGCGATGGCGAAGGCGATCTCGTATTTCCGTCCGTGGCCGCCGCGGCCCAGGCGGACCGTCCCCGGCCCTGACAACTCGCGGGTGAATGGCGCGCGGGCATCGACGGTCGCTAAGGTAGAATGTGTCCATCGGATTCAACATTTCGGTGTGCGGTGAATTCCGCCGAAATCGAATTAGGTCGATTTTTCAGAGCATTGGTGTTTACACGCGCACCGCAATTCCGTACTCCCGATATTCTGCGTTTGCAGTGAAAACACAACTCGGGGGAGAGAAATGTCTGCTGGAAAGACGGCGATGGCCGTTGTTCTTTTGATGGGGCTTGCCGGTTGCGCCGGCCGGGCGCCGGCGCCCGTGGCGGTGGTGCAAGCGCAGGATCGCTTCATGGATTGCTCGGCGATCAGCGCGGAGGTCCAGGCGAACAACAAGCGCATTTCGGAGCTGGGTGCAGAGGAGGGCGGCAAGGTCGCGCAGAACGTGATCGCGGGCGCTGCGGGTCTCATCATTCCGATTCTGTGGTTCGGAATGGATTTCCAGAACGCCGCCGGCAAGGAAGTCGCCGCGCTGCAATCGCGCCAGCAATATCTGGCAACTCTGGCGGAGCAGAGATGCGGTGCAGTCGTTCCTGTGCCGATACAGACAATTCCGGCGGTCCCTTCCAATCCCACGCAGCCGGTGCCGGTCGCAGCTCCGGTTCCTGCCGCGCCAACGCCGGCGCCTGCCGTGGTGCCGGTGTCGACACCCGCACCGGTCGCCCGGGAAATGGACTGCGTCGAACCGGATGGATCCACGTCGCGCATCGTGGCGACGGCCTGTCCGTCACCGTCGAGGCCCGCGCCGTAAGCTGCCTGCTGCGAGGGACCGCCCCAAGTGGTCCCTCGTTCGCGGCGCGCTATTTGAGGGCGTTCCTCAGCGGCTCGTTCGAGAGCTGCATCAATCCGCCGAACGGCAGGCCGAGTTCGAGGATCAGATAGAAGGCCGCCGACGCGGAGAGGATGCACATCGCGATTACGACGAACAAGGTCGGATTGGGCGGCGCCGTCATGCTGAAGATGCCGAAGATGAACATCAGCCAGACGATAAGGACGATCAGGAACGTGTTGGAGATCGAATCGGTCGGCTGAGCGAAGAGAGCGAGCTGGGTCTGCTGCAGGTCGGTGCTGATCTGGATGGCGCGGCTATGGAGGGCACGCTGCTTGGAAGTCGCCGGCTGCAGGTCCTGCAGCATGAACAGGACCTCCTCCTCGGGCGCCTTCGATTCGTCGAGCTTGACGCCGCGCGCTACAGCCTCGTCGCGCCAGATCGAATCGATCATCGGCTGGATCTCGGCACGCAGGGCGGCCCGGATCGACTCCGCGTCCGGCCCGTAGTGCTTGAGAACCCGGTCGAGTTCGGCGATGTCGGCGGTCAGGCGGCTGACGAGCCCGCTGGTCCGCTCGAAGGACGTGCGCGTCGAGGCGAACAATAGGGCGAGGACCAGCGCCGACATGGTGGCGACCAGCGCGATCGAGAGCTTGATCACGTCCTTCGAATCGCCGCTCACATGAGCTTCGGGCAGGCGGGCGCGGAGCAGGGCGCCGCCGACTGCGCTGGCAATGATGCAGACGAAGGCGATCGCGGCGAACTGGATGGGGCTCAAGGGTCGGTCCTCGTCGGCATCGGGAGAATCACCCGCCCAACCTGCCCGACCACAAGGTGCAGAAGCAACGCAAACAATTTGCGGTTCAGATCGCATGAATCGGCGACGGGAAAAGCCGCTTTCGCCACAGGCTGGTCACAACCGGTGAGCCGCCGACTGCGGCAAGGTTGTCCTGCCGCCTCCCCAAGGCGGCCACCCGGCCTCCATCACACCAGAGGCTCCCCGACCCGCCTGCGACCCCAAGCGCAGGCGGGTCTTTTATTTGGGGATCGTCAGTTGAAGCGGACGTACTCGAAGTCGCCCGGCTGGTTGTTGATGCCGCGCGCGGGCGGGGCGATCCAGTGGGCGAACTGGCCGGGCTGGGTCACGGCGGCACCCATCAGCGAGGTGACGTAGGCGCGGTCCTCGTCGGTCGGCAGCCACTTGTCCTTATGGGCGTCCCATTCGGCCTCGCTGAGGACCTTGCCGTCCGGCGAGACGCGCAGGCCCGCGAAGGCGCCGATCTGCCGGTCGAAGGCGCGATGCGGCAGTTTCATCTCGAAGTTGATGCCGGCGCGCTCGATGGCCTTGTTCCAGCGCAGCACGCCTTTGGCGCAGTCGTCGATATAGTCCTGGCGCAGCCGCTCGTTCAGCGCCTGAAGGGCCGGCACAGCCTTCCTGACGATACGGCCGTCCTCGACCGTCTCGATCTCGTAGGTCGCGTTCACGAGCAGGTGGTCGTCGTCGACCCGCGTCTCGAGGAAACGGCCTTTCACGCCCTGGGTGTAGTAGTTGGCCGCATTGGTCGAGGCTTCCTGGCCGAACAGGTCGAGCGACACCGAGAAGTGGAAGTTGAGATACTTCTGGATGGTCGGCAGGTCGATGCCGCCCAGGCTGCGCACGTCGTCGGTCTTGTGCTCCTTCATCAGCTCGCAGGTGCGCTGGAGGATGCGGCCGACGCCGGTCTCGCCCACGAACATGTGGTGCGCTTCCTCGGTCAGCATGAAGCGGCAGGAGCGGGCCAGCGGATCGAAGCCCGACTCGGCCAGCGACGCGAGCTGATACTTGCCGTCGCGGTCGGTGAAGTAGGTGAACATGAAGAACGACAGCCAGTCGGGCGTCGCCTCGTTGAAGGCGCCGAGGATTCGCGGTTTGTCGGGATCGCCCGAATGCCGCTCCAGCATCGCCTCCGCTTCCTCGCGGCCGTCGCGGCCGAAATAGGCGTGCAGCAGATAGACCATCGCCCACAGGTGGCGGCCTTCCTCGACATTGATCTGGAAGAGGTTGCGCAGGTCGTAGAGCGAGGGCGCGGTCTTGCCCAGGAGGCGCTGCTGCTCGACCGACGCCGGCTCGGTGTCGCCCTGCGTCACGATCAGGCGGCGCAGGGTCGAGCGCAGTTCGCCGGGTACATCCTGCCACGCAGGTTTGCCCTTGTTGTCGCCGAAGGCGATCCGGCGGTCGGGGTCGCGATCGGCCAGGAAGATGCCCCAGCGATATTCCGGCATCTTCACGTAGCCGAAGTTTGCCCAGCCGTTCGAATCGGTGGAAATCGCCGTGCGCAGATAGACGTCGTAGGCCGAGGTGCCGTCGGGCCCCATGTCCTTCCACCAGTCGAGGAATCGAGGCTGCCAGTTCTCCAGCGCGCGCTGCAGGCGGCGGTCCGACGAGAGATCGACGTTGTTGGGAATGAGCTGGCTGTAGTCGATGGCCATCGTGAGTCTCCTTGCTCGAATTCCTCCCCATTCAGATGGGGAGGTGTCCACGAAGTGGACGGAGGGGGCAGGCTTGCGCGCCTTTATGACCCCTCCGCCCCGATGACGGGGCACCTCCCCATTTGAATGGGGAGGAAAGCCTTTAAGCCCGCTTGCGGTCGTACTTGGATTGCTTGCCCGTGCCGTAGAGTTTCAGCGCGCCCTCGGGGCCGGTCGCGTTGGGGCGCTGGAATATCCAGTTCTGCCAGGCCGAGAGGCGCGCGAAGATCTTGGTCTCCATTGTCTCGGGGCCGGGGAAGCGCAGGTTCGCCTCCATGCCGATCAGCCCGTCGGGCGAGAAGCCGGCGCGCTCCTCGACGGCGAGGCGTACTTCGTCTTCCCAGTCGATGTCGTCCGGCGTGAAGGTGACGAGGCCGGCTTCCTCGGCGGCGGCGGCGTCCAGCGCCTCGCCGATCTCGCCCTTGAGGTCGTCGACCAGCGACGGGTCATACAGGAAGCGCGTCGTGAGCCGCGTCAGCCCGTTGCCCATCGGGTAAGGACCGAAATTCATGCTCGTGAGGCGCAGCGTGGCGGCCGGCAGGTTCGAGCCCTCGAACACGCCGTCCAGCATGTAGGAGCGGTCGGCCGCAAGTGCCACTTCGAGCAGCGTGCCGGTGAAGCAGGAGCCCGGCTCGATCAGCGCGATCAGGCTTCGCGAACTCACGTCGAGGCGCTTCAGCGTGCGCTTCCAGTAGAGCACGATCTCGCGCACCAGCCAGTCGCCGGCATTCTTGGCCAGCAGCGCGTCATAGGCCTCGACAAGTGCGGCATCGCCCTGGCTGGTCAGCACCCAAGTGCCGATCTCGGTCTCGTTGAGGCGCAGGTGCATCATCGCATCGTCGAACTCGCGCGCCAGCGCCAGCGGCCAGAAGGCGGCGCCGGCGGCATGGACGTCGTCGGGCGGTGCCGAGGTGGGGCCGTTGAGACGGAACTTCGCCGAACGTCCTTCGCGGTCGATCTCGACGGTGAGATGCCCGTAGCGGATGGTGTCGCCGTCGATGGTGCGTTCCACGGTCGGAAGCGCGATGCCCTTGGCATGCTTCGAGCGGGACGACTTGGCTGCAATCTCCTCGGCGATCTTCTGCGTCTGCTCGACGAGCTTGGACGGCGCGATGAGCTGGTCGATCAGCCGCCACTCGCGGGCGCGCTTGCCGCGCATGCCCTCGGCGGTGGTGCAGAAGAAGTCGGCATGGTCGCGGCGCACCATGCGCTTGTCGACCAGGCGCGTGAGGCCGCCGGTACCCGGCAGCACCGCGAGCAAGGGCAGTTCGGGCAGCGACACCGCGCTCGATCCGTCGTCGGCCAGCAGGATCTGCTCGCAGGCCAGCGCCAGCTCGTAGCCGCCGCCGGCCGCGATGCCGTTGATCGAGCAGATGTAGGTCTGGCCGGAATGGATGCTCGCATCCTCGATCGAGAGGCGCGTCTCGTTGGTGAACTTGCAGAAGTTCACCTTGTGATCGTGCGTCGACAGGCCAAGCATGTTGATGTTGGCGCCGGAGCAGAAGATGCGGTCGCGCTGGGAGCGGATGACGACGGCGCCGATCTCGGGATGCTCGAAGCGCAGCCGCTGCACCGCGTCCGCCAGCTCGATGTCGACGCCGAGATCGTAGGAGTTGAGCTTCAGCTTGTAGCCAGGCTTCAGCCCGCCATCCTCGTTCACGTCCATGGTGAGGTAGGCGACGCCATTCTCGAACGTGAGCTTCCAGTGCTTGTAGCGGCTGGGGTCGGTGCGGAAGTCGATGGGCGCGGCGGTGTCCATTGGCATTCCTTAATTCTGTAATTCAGTACTGAATTACCTATTTACTTTTCCCGACGCAAGCGCATTCTCTCCCCTCGAATGATCGCGATCCGCCCAGCCGAGCCGGCCGACCTGTCGGCAGTATCTGCCCTCGATGCCCGCCTGACCGGGCAGGCGAAGGCGGTCTACTGGCAGGAGACGCTCGCCCGCTATGCCGGGGGCCCGCCGGAGCGGCACTTCCTGGTAGCGGAAACGCCCAAGGGTGGACTGGTCGGGTTCATCGCCGGCGAAGTGCGCGCCTGGGAATTCGGCCAACCGCCGGCCGGCTGGGTGTTCGCCATCCAGGTCGATCCAAAGCTGCGGCTGAAGGGGGCAGGCAGTGCATTGTTCGAGGCGCTGGCTGCGCGGTTCAAGGCCCAGGGCGTCACCCATGTGCGCACGCTGGTAGATCGCAAGGACCACCTCATCCTCTCCTTCTTCCGCGCGCAGGGAATGGTCGCCGGCCCGTCGCTGCAGCTCGACAAGGAGTTGTCGTGAAGCTCCAGACAGCGACGCGACTTGGCCTTTACGCGGTTCTCGAGCTGGCCCGTGATCCGGGCCAGACCCTGTCGTCGGCCGACCTCGCCGACCGCTTCGGTGTATCGACCCATTCGCTCGCCAAGGTCCTCGGCACGCTCTCCGCCGCCGGCCTCGTCCAGGGCGGGAGGGGCGCCGCAGGCGGGTATCGCTTCACCGGCAACAGGCGCCGCATCACGCTCATGGATATCGTCGCCCTGTTCGAACCCGCGCCGGGCAGCCGCGCCAAGGAGGCGGGCGAGGACACGGAGATCGGCGCCGCGTTGCAACGGGTGCTGACCGAGATCGACGAAATCGCCGAGGCCACGTTGCGTTCAGTCAGCCTGGAGACGTTGCTCGGGGCATCGCACGTCGACTGATCTTCGACAGTAGAGTCAGATGAGAATACAACCAATGGTGTATTGATTGAAAGAACTACACCGATAAGTTATCGACTCATGAAATTCGAAGAAGCCCTTGAGATCGCCTCAGGCCCACCCTCGACCGATGACCGCTTCATCGAAGCCTGCACGGTCATAGCAACTGCCTTGGAATCAACGGCACACTATAAGGTCGAAGCGCTTGTCAGTCGTGGCATCGGGTATATGCTGCGGCAGCAGCACGCAGAAGCATTGAGCGATCTGGATGAGGCCGTTCGCCTGAGTCCGACTTTCGATCGAGCCTACGTCAATCGCGCTACGGTGTACGCCAGGCATTACGATGATCAGATGGCCTTGTCCGACTTCAATCGAGCTATCGATCTCAATCCGACGAACCCGATCGCCTACGTAGGCCGAGGCCAACTTTTCAGGCGTTTGGGACTGATCGACCGGGCAATCACCGATGTCGCATTGGCACGCGCGTTGGATGAAGGGAATCCCCATATCGAGCGCCTCTGGGAACAATTGCTGGACGAATCATGGACAGCGACCCCGCGGCCGAACTGACTTGCTGGCGTCTCGGAACTATCCTGCGGCGGAAGAGCAAAGCGACAGGGCGTTCCGTGCACCCGGAGGCGATGCTCAAGAATCCGATGTGAAGATTGTGCATGCTTGTCCGTCTGCTGTGTCTAGCCATTCTGTTGCTTGACCGTCCTGCGATAGCGCAGGCGGTGGGTGAGGCACCGCAGACCTGCGTGCCGAAGGGTGCGCTCAATCCCACCTACGAAAGCGAAAGCCAAAACATCGAATGGCCACAGGAAGCGCCGCGCCTGCGAGTGGACGTGCCCAACGTCTCACGTCAGGGCGATCGGCTGCGGCTCGCGATCGATGGCGGCTCGGCGGTCGAGTTGCAGGACTGCCCCTACGGTGACGCAGGTTACCAGTATCTCTACGAGCGCTATGACGATCCCGGCCGCTTCTACGTCGTGCGCACGCCGGGGCTCGAAGATTTCGTCTGGACGCTGGTGATGAAGCGCACCGGCCGGCTGTTTACCGTCCAGGGCGCGCCGGTCTGGGCGTCGGACAAGACACGATTCCTGACGGTGGGCTGCTCGCTGCAGCCGTTGCGCGGCACACTGTCGATCTTCGCGCGGGCGGGCGATGGGCTCGCAACCGAGGCGGAGATCGAATTGCCTTGCGCGGCCGAGAGCTGCTCGGCGCGCTGGGATTTCGAGTCCTGGATCTCGATTGCCTGTACGCCGCGCGACGACCCTGGCCGCAAGGGCAAGGAGTTCGTCCTGATGCGCGGCAACGACGGCAAGTGGAACAGGTTCGGTCGCTAGACCTTGTCCCACCCGTCGCGCGTCTGCGGCAGCTTCTTCTTGAGCAACGCGCCCGCCACGACGTTGCGCAGAACCTCCGCCGTGCCGCCGCCGATGGTGAACATGCGGACGTCGCGGGCCATGCGTTCGAGCGGCAGTTCGCGGCTGTAGCCGCGCGCGCCGAAGAACTGCAGGGCGTCGTTGACGATCTGGATGGCGCTTTCTGACGTGAAGACCTTGGCCTGGGCGGCCATCAGCATGTCGGGGAAGCCGCCTTCGCCCGAGCGCGCGGCGTTGTGGACCAGGGCGCGCGCGGCCGAGAGCTTGATCGACATGTCGGCCAGCTTCCATTGCAGGCCCTGGAATTCGTTGATCGGACGGCCGAACTGGTGCCGCTTCTCCGACCAGTCGAGCGCCAGCTGGTAGGCGCCCTCGGCGATGCCGAGCGCCACGGTGGCGGCGCCGACCCGTTGGCTGTTGTACGCCGTCATCAGGTCGGCGAAGCCCTTCTTCAGGCCGCGCGGCGGGATCACCAGCGCCGAGGGCGGGACGTCCATGTCCTCGAGGTCGATCACCGCTTCGGGGATGCCGCGCAGGCCCATCGTGGGCTCGCGCTTGGTGATCTTGAGGCCCTTGGTTTCGTCGCGGATGGCGAGGAAGCCGCCGATGCCCTCGAACGTGCCCTTCTCGTCGTAGACCTTGGCGAAGATCAGGTGCAGGCGCGAGACACCGCCGCCGGTGATCCAGTGCTTGCGGCCGTTCAGGACGTAACGGTTGCCCTTCTTGTCGGCGCGCGTGGTCATGCCGTTGGCGTCTGAGCCGGCGTCGGGCTCGGTGATGCAGATCGCGGGCTTGTCGCCGGCCAGCACCATGTCGGCGCACATTTTCTTCTGCTCTTCGGAGCCGTAGGCCATGACAGCGCTGATCGCGCCCATGTTGGTCTCAACCGCGATGCGGCCGGTGACGGCACAGGCCGAGGACAGCGCCTCGATGGCGAGGACGGCGTCGAGCCAGTTCTTGCCCTGGCCGCCATACTGGGTGGGGATCGTCATGCCGACCAGCTTCGCGTCCTTCAGCAGTTCGACATTGTCCCAGGGATACTGCTCGGTGCGGTCGACCTCGGCGGCGCGGGCGGCGACGGGGCCGGCGGCGAGTTCGCGGGCGCGGGCCTGTAGATTGAGTTGATCCGGGGACAGGGCGGACGGGTTCATGGACGACGGACCTCAGTCAGTATCGATGGTGAAGATGGCGAGCGACGCGCTGCGGCCGCGGACGGCGGTGCTGCCCAGCGGCTTGAACACGAACTCCGTGCCGCAGCCGGCGCGCGTTGTCTCCGACAGCAGAATGCTCGTGCCGTGATCCTTGTTCAACTTCTCGAGGCGCGCGGCCAGGTTCACGGTGTCGCCTAGCAATGTGAAGCTGAGCCGCTGACCGGCACCGACCGATCCGCCGATGACCGCGCCGGTGCTGATCCCGATGCGGGTGACGAACGGCACCCTGGCTTCGCCGAAGAGGCGGCCCGTGACGGCGCGCTGGATGTCGACGGACGCGCGGATGGCGGCCGCCGCGTGGCCCGGGCAGGCGAGCGGCATGTTGAAGGAGGCGAAGAGACCGTCACCGATGAACGTGTTCACCACGCCGCCGTGCGCGCGGATGGGAGCGAGCACGGTTTCCAGATACTCGTTGAGCGCGCCGATGAGATGGTCCGGCGGCAGGGTCTCGGCAATCGTCGTAAAGCCGGAGACGTCGGTGAACAGGATCGTGGCCTCGCGCGTTTCGCCGGCCAGCACGCCGTCGCCGCCGCGCTGCAGGATGGTCGAGGCCACGCTCTCGTCGACATAGCGTCCGAACGTCTCGCGGATCCGCTCGCGCTCGCGTAGTCCCTCGACCATGGTGTTGAACTGGCCCGTCAATTCCCCGACCTCGTCGTTGGAGGTGACGGGAACGCGCACCGACATGTCGCCCTGCGCGACCGCCGACATCGCACTCGACAGGATGCGGATGGGACGTAGCAGCGATCTTCCGATGAAGTAGACCGACACGGCCACACCCATCAGGGAGATGACGACGTCGGTCGCGATCTCGAACTGCAGCTTCACGCCCTCATAGGAAAAGAGATCGATGATGACGGCGGTCATCGGCGCCAGAGAGATCACCAGCAGGGCGATCCCGAGCTTCAGCCGGTAGCGGCCGAAGAACAGCGACAGGTTGTTGCCGCTGCGCTCGAAGATGTAGGCGCAAAGACTGCCGAGATAGTCGCTTATGACGAAATAGATGTAGGTGAAGTAGAAGAGCGGGAGCAGGACGCAGAGCGCGATGGCATCGGCCAACGTCTGCGTGGGCAGCCCCTGCAGCGTGGCATCGGGCCAGAGGAACGGCGCTGCCACCCGGAAGCCCACCATCACCATCGCGAGGAGAGCGACGCGCGCGGCCGTCAGGACCGGCAGCTGGGTGAGCCGGCGCTGCGCCTCCTCGAACGAGCGCTGCCCGGCAAGATACTCTTCGATCGGGTCGAACAGGCGCCGGCAGACCAGGTAGTTGATCCCGACGAGAAGGAAGAGCCCCACCGCCATCGAGCGCGGCGCATAGGACCAGGCATTGGCGAAGATCACGAAGACCGACGTGAAGATGATATCGACGCCGGCGGCCGAAACGGTGCGCAGCAGGTAGCGGCGGCGCAGCCCGGCGATCTCCGCCGGGCTGGCGATGGCGGGCGTGCCACCGGCCGCGGTCACTGTTACGGCGGCCGTAACTGCGGCCGTCACTGGGGCAGTCCCACGCGATACACCACGACACCGTCGTGATGGCCGCGCACGTCGGTGGTCCCGAGCCGCTCGCAGAAGCCCTGGGCGCCGGCGGCCACGACTGTGCTTTCTGCGGCGAGGATGCGGGTGCCGAATTTCTTGTTGAGCTGTTCGATCCGCGAGGCCACGTTCACCGCGTCCCCCAGCAGCGTGTAGCTGAGGCGATTGTCCGTCCCGATGGTGACGCCGATCACCGGGCCGGTGTTGAGGCCGATACGGGTGTGCAGGACCTGGCCGTGGGCGAAGCGGGCCTCGGCCAGTGCCGCCTGGATGTCCAGCGCCGCGGCGATCGCGGCCGCGGCGTGGTTCGCCAGGGGCCGTGGCAGATTGAAACTCGCGAACAGACCGTCGCCGATGAAGTTGTTCACGATGCCGCCATGGCGCTGGATCACCGGGACGACGGTGCGGAGATAGGCATTCAGCACTTCGGCGACGTCGGTGGGCTCCAGGCTCTCCGACAGGCTGGTGAAGCCCGCGATGTCGGTGAACATCAGCGTCGCCTCCGCGGTGGTGTCGATGCTGCGGCCGGTATTGCCCCGGTTGGACAGGATCGACGTGGCGACAGTTTCGCTGACATACTTGCCGAATGTGTCGCGCAGATAGGCCTTCTCGGCGAGACCCTCGACCATCAGGTTGAAACGGCTGGCGGCATGGCCCAGCTCGTCGTTGGACGTCACCGGCAATCGCACCGTGTAGTCGTTGTCGGCGACGCGGCGCAGGCCGCCGTCCAGCCGCGTGATCGGCCGCGTCAGCGCCTCGGAAACCCAGTAATACATGAAGATCGCGCCGACCGCCGATGTCGCGATGTCGGACGTGACTTCGCGGACAAGGCGGTCGCCGGAATAGCTCATAACGTCGGCGATCATCAGGACCATGGTCGAGAAGGTGACGAACAGCAGCGCCATCGCGACCTTGCGGCTGAAACGGCCCTTGAAGTGCGAGATGTTGACGCCGCGCGCGCGGAAGAGCTGCTGGCACAGATGGTCGAGGTAGGCGGCGACCATGAAGAAGGTCAGCACGACGACGAAGCCGGTGCCGACCGTCAGGTTGGCGATGACGTCCGGCCAGGCTACCTGCTGTAGCGTGGCGCCGAAGGTGATGTCCAGGCGATGGGACAGGAGGCGGACGGCCATCATCGGCGCGTACATCACGCCGATCACGAAGGCCGAATGGCGTGGCAGCCGCGACAGTTGGAACTCGATGTCGGCGAATACGGCGCGGCCTTCGATGAAATGCCGGATCGGCCGGATCAGCAGCCAGGCCCCGAGACCCACGCCACCCACGAGGAACAGGGCCGAGATCGCCAGCGACGGCAGGAAGACCTGCGGTGCCTCGTTTAGGGCGCTGTAGACGACGAGCGTGAACAGGTCGATCAGGAACGGCACCGACATCGCGAAGTAGTAGCGATGCACGAGGCTGGCGGGCACCGCTGCCGGTGCCGCGTCGGTCGATGCGGTCATGCGCCGGATATAATGCGGATCGGGGCGGAGCGGAATGCCCCGCCCGCCGCAGTAGCCCGGCTCAGGCCGTCAGTTCACGCGCGGTGATGCGGTACTTGAACTTGTCGGGATCAAGCGAATCCAGGAAGACCGCCCGGTTCTCGGCCTGTGGGTACATGAAAAAGGCGATCGGATCCTCCTTCGAGCCCGGAAGCTTCACGTCGTGCGCCACGTTATAGGCGAGCCAGTTGCCCTCCCAGGAACCGAACAGGGCGCGCCGCGCCGCGACCACCTTCGGGTCGGTCATGGCGAGGTTGGTCGGCGGTTCCTCCAGCACGACCTTGCGCACGTCGGCCGGGTCGACCGGCGTCCACCCAGAGCCCGTGAGCCAGACCTCGGCACGGCAATGTTGCGCCTTGGACACGACCTCGGAGCCGGCACCCAGCGCCTTGAAGCCGAATTCCGACGGCATGACGCGGATGCCGTAGACGTCGCGCGCCGGCAGGCCGACCGAGCGGGCGAGGCCGACATAGAGCGCGTTCAGGTCGGCACACTTGCCGTTCAGGTTACCGGTCCGGATCATCGTCGTGATGTCGCCGACGCCGCAGCCCAGCGTCTTGGCATTGCGGAACGTATTCTCGACCACCCAGTCGTATATCGCGCGTGCTTTTGCGACGTCACCCTGCTTGCCGCGTACGATTTCCTCAGCCGTTTCCTTCACCAGGCCATCGGTCGGCAGGAAGGCGGTCGGCATCAGGTTCAGCTTGCGCTCGGCGTCGCTGAGCGGTGCGGCATTGCCCTTGCCTGGTACCACCGACCGGTTCTGCGCCTGGACCTGCGCCACGACCTCGATCATGGGCGACTGCTGGTCGCCCGACCATTCGACCCTCAGCATCTCCGCGCCGTACTTGGGATCACGCACCCGTTCGGCAACACGCGCGTTGCCGGTCCAGGTGACGGTGCCCGGGCGCTGCCAATCCGGCGCCTCGAAGGTCGGCAGCGGGATCCACGCCTTGTTGGCGCCGGCTGTCGGCTCGACGCGCGTCGTCAGCACGTAGGTACGCCAACCCTTCGGCACCGGCGCGTAGGTCGCGGCTTGCGCCGACGCGAGGCGCGGCGCGAGACCGAGGGCGCCGGCGGTGAGGCCGGCCTTGAGCATGTCACGACGATTCATTTCGCAATCTCCCCATGGGCAAAATCTGCCGGGGAGGGAGGTCGTCCCGTCGTCGGGAGGAGCCACATCCATCCCGGACCAATCCGCGTCGCACGCGACAGCGGTGAGTACCGGAAGGCAGAGGATTGCAACGGCCTGCGGCGCTCGTCAACGCCTCAAAGGCCGAGATAGGCCTGCCGGACGCGGTCGTTGGTCAGGAGGTCGGCGCCCGGCCCTTCGAGTTCGATGCGACCGTTCTCCAGCACGTAGCCGCGATGGGCGATGCGCAGCGAAGCCATCACGTTCTGCTCGACCAGCAGGATGGTCAGACCCTCCTCGTTGAGGCGGCGGACGATGCGGAATACTTCCTGCACGATGGTGGGCGCGAGGCCGAGCGAGGGCTCGTCGAACATGATGAGGCGCGGCTGGCCCATCAGGCAGCGGCCAATGGCCAGCATCTGCTGCTCGCCGCCCGACAGCGTGCCGGCCGCCTGGCGACGCCGTTCCGCCAGTCGCGGGAACATGGCGAAGACGCGCTCCAGCGTCTGCTTCTCCAGTGCGCGGGCGCGCTTGGGCGTCGCACCCATCTCCAGATTTTCCAGCACCGAGAGATTGGGGAAGACCTGCCTTCCCTCGGCGACATGACCGACGCCCACCTCGCACACGCGGTGGGAGGGCCAGCCGGTGATATCGGTGCCGTCGAACCGGACATGGCCGCGCGCCGGCTTCTCGATCCCGTGGATCGAGCGGATCAGCGAGCTCTTGCCCGCGCCGTTGGCGCCGACGATGGCCACGATCTCGCCCTCGGCGATCTCCAGCGAGACGCCGGCCAGCGCCTGGGCGTCGCCGTAGTAGAGGTCGAGGGTCTGGACCTGGAGGAGCGGCGCGCTCATGCCGGTTCCGGCTCGCCGAGATAGACGTCGAGCACGGCCTGGTGGCGTGCGATCTCGGCCGGCGTGCCCTCGGCGATCTTCTCGCCGTAGCTCACCACCACGATGTTGGACGCCAGCGCCATGACGGCGCGCATCACATGCTCGATCAGCAGGATGGTGAGGCCGGTGCGGCTGTTGAGGTCCTGCAGGAACGAAACCATCACGTCGATCTCGGTGGGCCGCAGTCCCGCCATCACCTCGTCCAGCAGCAGCAGCTTGGGCTCGGTGGCGAGCGCCCGCGCGACCTCGAGCCGCTTTCGATCCGGCAGAGTGAGGCTCTCCGCCGCCTGGTGACGCCGGTCGTGCAGACCGAGCTGCTTCAATATGTCGGCGGCGTAGGCGCGCGCGTCGGGCAGGGCGTGCCGGCGATGCAATGCGCCCACCGTGACGTTCTCCAGCACGCTCAGGCCCTTGAACGGCTTCACGATCTGGAAGGTACGGCCGACGCCGGCGTCGCAGGCGAGATCCGGGCGTAGCCCCGAAATCAGTTTTCCGTCGAGGCGCACGCTCCCGGCGTCCGGCCGATAGACGCCCGCGATCATGTTGAAGATGGTCGTCTTGCCCGCGCCGTTCGGGCCGATGAGGGCGTTGATGGCACCGGCCGGAACGTCGAACGAAACGTCGTGCACGGCGCGCAGGCCCCGGAAGCTCTTGCCGATGCCGTCCAGTTCGAGCCGCGCGCCGCTCATCGCCGCTTCTCCCCGAAGCCGAGGCGTTCGGCGATCCACGGCCAGACGCCGGCCGGTCGATACATCACGATCACCAGCAGCGCGAGGCCGTAGAAAATCTGCTTCAGGCCTGAGACGTGGAAGACTTCGCTCAGGTCGGTGAAGATCTCGCCGAGGCCGGTCAGCACCACGGCGCCGACGATGGGACCGAACAGCGTGCCCAGCCCGCCGATGATCGGCGCCAGGGTGAACTCGATCGACCGGCCCATGGCGAAGGCGGTCTCGGGAAAGAGGTTGTTGTAGTAGAAGGCGTTCCAGACGCCGGCCAGCGCCGTCAGCGCCGCCGAGATCACGATCGCGATCATCTTGCAGCGCAGGACCGGCACGCCGACCGCCTGCGCCGCTTCCGGGTCTTCGCGGATGGCCAGCCAGTATCGGCCGAGCCGGCTTTCCAGCAGGGCGCGGCACAGGATGAAGGCGCCGACCGCCAGTGCTAGGATCACATAGTAGAAGAGAAGCGGCCCGCCGCGCAGGTTCAGGACGTCGGAACTGGCATCGACCTTGAGGAAGAGGCCGCCCGAGCCGCCCGCCCAGCCCCAGTGATCGAAGGCGATGCGGGTGAACTCGCTGAAGGCGATCGTCAGCAGCGCGAAGTAGACGCCAGCCAGCGAGAAACGGAAGCCGAGATAGCCGACGATCGACCCTGCGGCGACAGCGGCCGCGACCGCGACGAAGACGCCGGCCCATGGGCCGATGCCGTAGTGGAAGAAAAGCCCGGCAGCGATATAGCCGCCCACGCCGGCATAGAGCGCGTGCCCGAGCGAGAGCTGCCCCGCGAAGCCCATCATGATGTTCCAGGCTTGGCCCACGAAGGCGAAATAGAGGACCAGGATCAGGACCGACAGGCCGTATTTGCCGAGCAGCGCCGGCGCCACCAGCAGGAGTGCGAGCAGCAGGCCGAGGCCCCAGAGTGCGCGGGCCGGTACGCCGTCGGTGAGGCGCGCGAGGAAGCTCACGATGCACTCCTCATGGGCCGCTCTTGCCGAACAGGCCCTGCGGCCGCAGCAGCAGCACCAGGATCAGGATGCCGAAGCTGACCATGCTCTTCAGCGACGGCTGGAGCAGGAGGCCTGCGACCGCTTCGCTGACGCCGATGAGGAGACCTCCGGCCAGCGCACCGGTCATGCTGCCCAGTCCGCCCACGATCACGATGACGAAGGCGAGCAGCGTGTATTCGGCGGCGAGGAAGGGTGTCACCGGAATGATGGTGATCATCAACGCGCCGGCCGCGCCGACACAGGCGGCGCCGACACCGAAGGTGAAGGCGTAGAGCCGCCGCACATCAAGACCCACGACCAGGGCGCCGAGATTGTTGTCGGCGGCGGCGCGGATCGACTTGCCGGTGCGGGTGCGGGTGAAAAAGAGCCACAGCAGGCCGGCGATCACCACCGCGGTGAGGGCGGCATGCACGCGGACCGCGTCGAAGACGAAGGGACCGAGTTCGTAGGAATCGAACTGCGAGTCCATCTGCACGCCGCGCGAGTCCGGGCCTGCTATCACCAGGCAGGCATTGACCAGCAGGATGGCGATGGCGAGCAGCAGCAGGAACTGCTGGTGCTCGGGCCGGCCGATGAAGGGCGAGATCACGGCGCGCTGCAGCGCATAGCCCGCGCCGAAGAACAGCAGGGCGATCAGCGGCAGGCTCAGCATCGGCGAGAGCTGCAGGTATTCGAAGCCCATCCAGGCGAGATACATGCCCACGACCATGATCTCGCCGTGCGCGAAGTTGACCACGCGCATGACGCCGAAGATCACCGACAGTCCGAGCGCCATCAGCCCGTAGACCATGCCGGTCAACAGGCCCTTGGTGATCGCCTGGGCGAGCGAGAGAAGAAAGTCGGCGGTCATTCTTTCAGGCTCCTCTCCGCCCGCGCAGCGGGGGGAGAGGCTGGGTGAGGTGGGTCATGTGTGGCGCTGCGGGGAGGTTATCTCGGAAGTGAAGACCACCTCACCCTCCCATTGCTTCGCAATGGACCCCCCTCTCCCCCGCTGCGCGGCGGAGAGGGACAGGACGAGCAGCGAGATCAGGTGCGGCGCTTGTCGTTCCACGGCGGCATCGGGAAGACCAGCGGGGCGGCAGCCGATTCGAGCGGCAGCACGACCGTGGGCTTGCGCTTCAGGTTCTCGACCGCCGTGGCCTTGATGTTGACGTTCTGGCCCTTGGCGTCGAACTGGATCGGACCGCCCACCATGACGTGCTGGTCGATCTTGATCTTGCGCAGCGCCTCCATCAGGTCGCCCGGCTTGGTCGACTTGGCGGCGAGCCAGGCCTGGGCGGCGATCAGGATGCCCTCGAAGGTGAAGCCGCCGTTCAGGTCGAGCTGGTCGTTGGGATACTTCGCGGCGTGGCGCTTCTCGAGGGCGGCCGTCATCGTCGACTTCGGGTCGAGCCACGGCACGTTCGAGATCATGTACTCGCCGTACTTGCCCATGGTCTTGAGGAAGTCCTGCTCGTAGAGGCCGGGCGCGCCGGGGTTCAGGACGCCCATCGGCTCCCAGCGTTGCTTAACCATCTCCTGGACCAGCAGCTTGGCGTCGTTCAGGCGGCTCACCGGCAGGAGCAGCTCAGCCTTGGTGGCCTTGGCCTTGGCGACCTCGACGGAGAGATCCTTGGCCGCAACGTCGTAGCTGATCGTGTCGACCAGCTCGTAGGGCATGTCGAGCTTGGGAAAGAGCGCCTTGATGCCGTTGATCATGGCCGTGCCGAACGTGTCGTTCACGCTCATCAGCACGGCGGTCTTCGGTGTCTTCCCCGAGACCTTGAAGATTTCCTTGTGCAGCGCCAGCGCGCCGGTGATGAGCATCGGCGCCGTCGGGAAATTGCGCACGACGAACTTGTAGCCCTGCTCGGTGATCTGCGGCGCGGCCGCGATGTTGACCACCAGCGGCACGCCGCGCTGCTCGCAGACCTGCGCGATGGCGATGGTCTGGCCGGAATCGAAGGCGCCGACCAGGATATGGCATCCCGCGTCGATCGCCTTCTCGGCCTGGGTGCGGGCGACGTCCGGCTTGGTCTCGGTATCGTAGTTCACGATGTCGAGCTTCACCGGCAGCTTCATGTCGGCGAACACGTCGTTCGCCACATCGGCGCCGCGCTTGCAGGCCTGGCCGATCTGCGCCTGCAGGCCGGAGGTCGGCAGCAACAGGCCGACCTTCAGGTTGGCCGGCGCACCCTGGGCGAAGGCTTCGCGCAGCGGGAGCGGGGCGCCGAGCAGGGCAGCGCCCGCAAGAGTAGTCTGGCCGAGGCGACGGCGGGTGAAGTTGCGGCCGGTCATTGCGGCTCCTCCCTATGGATTTTGCTGGAGCGGACTATAGAGGCGGTCCCGGGGGCATGCTAGGTGGGCCGGCATGTTTCACGCTCTTGCCGACCTGAACCGCGCGGCCCCTGCGGACTTCTGTGCCGCCGTCGGCGACGCCTTCGAACTGGCGCCGTGGGTCGCCGAAGCCGCGGTGACGCAGCGGCCCTTCGCAACCGTTACGGCGCTGCACGATGCGATGATGGGCGCGGTCCGGGCGGCACCGCGGGAACGTCAGCTCGCGTTCGTGTGCGGCCATCCCGATCTCGCCGGCAAGGCGGCTCGCGCGGGCGCACTGACCGAAGAGTCGCGGCACGAGCAGGCGAGCGTCGGCCTCGACACGCTCTCGGAGGAAGAGTTCGCCCGCTTCCATCGCCTGAACGACGCCTACAAGGCGAAGTTCGGCTTTCCCTTCATCGTATGCGTGCGGCGCCACTCGCGCGATTCCATCCTCGGCCAGTTCGAGCGCCGCCTGCGCCACGACACGGCCACCGAGTTCGCCACCGCCCTGCAGGAGATCGCCTTCATCACCCGGCTGCGGATTGCCGCCAAGGTGACGGGCGAGGGGATGCCCCAGGTCCATGGACGCCTCAGCACCCATGTGCTCGATACCCATGCGGGCCGTCCGGCGACCAGCGTCGCCATCGAACTGTACGAATTCACCGGCGAACGTGCCCATCGCATCGCCACGGTGATGACTAATGCGGACGGGCGCACCGATGCACCACTGATCGGCGGAAGGCCGCTGCCGATCGGGCGCTACGAATTGCGGTTTGCCGTCGGTGACCACTTTCGCAGCAGGGGCATCGAGCAGGGCGATCCGCCATTTCTCGACATCGTGCCTTTACGCTTTTCCATTGCTGAGCCGGAGGGGCATTATCACGTCCCGCTGCTCTGCACGCCCTGGAGCTATTCGACCTATCGCGGAAGTTAAGAAACGGAGGACAACCAATGACGAGCTATAACGACGTATCCCTGATGATCGATGGCGCCTGGACCAAGGGCGCCAACGGCCGGACGATCCCGGTCATCAATCCGGCGACCGAAGAAGTCATCGGGCAGGTGGCCCATGCCGAGAAGGCCGACCTCGATCGCGCGCTCGAAGCGGCGGAGAGGGGCTTCCAGGAGTGGCGCAAGGTCTCGCCGTTCGACCGCTACAAGATCATGCGCAAGGCCGCCGAGTTGATCCGCCAGCGGGTCGACGAGATCGCGCCGATCATGACCCTGGAGCAGGGCAAGCCGGTGATCGAGGCCAAGGGCGAGACGCTGCTGGCCGCCGACATCATCGAGTGGATGGCCGAGGAAGGCCGCCGCACCTACGGCCGCATCGTTCCGGCCCGCCTGCCGAACGTGCACCAGCTCGTCATGAAGGAGCCGGTCGGACCGGTCGCCGCCTTCACGCCGTGGAACTTCCCGATCAACCAGGTGGTGCGCAAAGCCTCGGCCGCGCTGGCCACTGGCTGCTCGATCATCGTGAAGGGTCCGGAAGACACGCCCGGCTCGTGCGCCCAGCTCATCAAGGCCTTCGTCGACGCCGGTGTGCCGAAGGGCGTGATCCAGCTCGTCTACGGCGTGCCGTCGGAAATCAGCGAATATCTGATCCCGCATCCGATCATCAAGAAGGTGACGTTCACCGGCTCGACGCCGGTCGGCAAGCAGCTCGCCGCCCTCGCCGGCGCGCACATGAAGCGCGTCACCATGGAGCTGGGCGGTCATTCGCCGGCCATCGTGTTCGAGGACGCCGACGTCGACCAGGCGGTGAACATCCTGGGCGCCAACAAGTTCCGCAACGCCGGCCAGGTCTGCGTCGCACCGACACGCTTCCTGGTGCACGAGAAGGTCTATCCGGAGTTCGTCGAGAAGTTCACGGCCTACGCCAAGAACATCAAGGTCGGTAACGGCCTCGACGCCGACACGCGCATGGGCCCGCTCGTCGCCGAGCGCCGCCTGCACGCGATCGACGGCTTCGTGAGCGATGCCATCGCCAAGGGCGCCAAGGTCCAGACCGGCGGCCAGCGCAAGGGCAACAAGGGCTACTTCTACGAGCCGACCGTCCTCACCGACGTGCCGCTCGATGCCCGGATCATGAACGAGGAGCCGTTCGGCCCGCTGGCGCCGATCTCGCCGTTCAAGGACTTCGACGGGGTGATGAAGGAAGCCAATCGCCTGCCGTGGGGCCTCGCGGCCTACGCCTACACCACGAATTCGAAGACGATGGCCCAGGTCGGCGCCGCCTTCGAAAGCGGCATGGTGTCGATCAACCATCATGGCCTGGCCCTGCCGGAAGTGCCGTTCGGCGGCATGAAGGACTCGGGCTACGGCTCGGAGGGCGGCATCGAGGCGCTCGAGGCCTACCTGAACACCAAGTTCATCAGCCAGCTCGGCATGTAAAGTCGCCTCAACGGGCGGAACCTGGCCCTCCTCCGATCCATCGGAGGAGGGCCTTTTCGTCCGCGGAACCTGTCGCCCCTCGAAACGGCGGGCAATCCGCCCTCGCCTTTTGGCAGGGCCGATCTATACGGGTCCGGTATCGATCGAGGAGCGTTGAAATGAAACGTAGAAATGTCCTGGCTGCCCTGGGCGGTCTTCCGGTCACCGCTGCGTTGGGTTCCGGCGCGCAGGCGCAGGACGCCTATCCCGCGCGGCTGGTGAAGATCCTGGTGCCGTTCGGTCCGGGCGGCTCGACCGACATCATCTCGCGCCTGATCGGCAAGCAGCTTGAGACCATGACGGGCAAGGCGTTCGTCATCGAGAACAAGCCGGGCGCCACCGGCATGATCGGCACGACCCAGGTCAAGAACGCGCCGGCCGATGGCTACACGCTGCTGCTCGGCTCGACCAGCACGCTGGCCGCCAATCCCAGCCTCTACAAGCAGATGACCTACGATCCGTCGGACTTCACGACGGTCGCCGTCAACGGTGCGACGGGCAACTTCATGCTTGTGAAGCAGGACGCGCCCTACAAGACGGTGAAGGAATTCGTCGAGTACGCGAAGAAGCAGCCCAAGCCACTCTTCTCCGGCTACGGCAACGCCTCCTCGCGTGTGCCGGCCGCCCTGTTCGAAGTCACGACCGGTGTGAAGTTCGAGGAGGTTGCCTACCGCGACGCCGTCGCTTCGATCCAGGATCTGAATGCCGGCCGCGTCGACTGCGTGTTCCCCGACCAGGTGGTGGGCGAGAGCTACGTCCGCTCGGGCTATGTGCGCGCGCTCGCTGTTACGTCCAAGGAGCGGTCGCCGCTCTTCCCCGATGTTCCTGCCATCGCCGAGACCTACCCCGGTTACGTGATCATCGCTTTCTCCTGCTTCTCGGTACGCAAGGAGACGCCGGACGACATCAAACAGAAACTGAACCGGCTGATCATGGATGCGATCTACGAGCCGGCGGTGCTGGAGCGCGTGAAGCAACTGGGCTTCATCCCGCCGCCGCGGGACTGGACCATCGCGCAATGCGATGCCTTCGTGGCGAAGGAGCGCGAGGATTGGACCAAGTACATCAAGCTGGCGAAGATCGAGCCGCAATAGCGCGCGGTATTGCGTCGGGCTGGCTGGCCGCTAAGCTTCCGCCCGAATGAGCAGGATTGCACGGCGAAGCTTGCTGGGGGGATTGATGGCGACCGGTGTCGGGGCGGCAGCCCCGGCACACGCCACGGATTGGCCCACGCGCACCGTCTCCTGGATCGTGCCGTTTCCGGCCGGCGGTGGCTCGGACATGTTCGCCCGGCCCGTCGCGGCGCGGGTGGCCGAGGCGATCGGCGAATCAGTGGTGATCGACAATCGCAGCGGCGCCGGCGGGACCGTCGGCACGGCCGTTGCCGCGCGTGCCGCGCCAGACGGCTACACCCTGCTTGTCGGCGACACCGGCCTCGTCTACGCGCCGACCATTTACCCCCGGGCCGGCTTCGACTTCGTGCGGGATTTTGCGCCCATCGCCGCCTTCGGTCGCGTCCCCTATGCGCTGGTCATCAACCCTGCGCGCATCGACGCGGCCAACCTCGAAGCCTTCATCGAACTGGCGAAGAAGGCGCCCGGCAGCATCGACATCGGGTCGGCCGGGCTTGGCACCGTCACCCATCTCGCGATCGGGCTCTTCGAGGGTCGTTCGGGTACCAAGCTCACGCATGTTCCCTATCGCGGTGGTGCGCCGATGCTGCAGGATTTGCTGGCCGGCCAGATCGGCGCGGCCTTCGTGCTGGTGACCGCCGTGGCGGGCCATGTCCGGTCGGGCAAGCTGAAGGCGCTGGCCGTGATCAACCGCCGCCGCGACGCGCTGCTGCCCGACGTGCCGACGGCGCATGAGGCGGGAGTGGCGGAGTTTCGCATGACCACCTGGTTCGGCCTGTTCGCGCCGGTCCGCACACCCGACGCGGTCCTCGATCGCATCCACGCCGCCGTGCAGCAGGCCTTGGGCTCGGACGATGTGAAGCGCCTGTGGGCCGAGCACGGGGCGCGGGTCGAACTCGAGAGCCGTGCCGATTTCGCGAATTTCATCGGGCGCGAGGCCGAGCGGTGGAGCCGCATCGCCAAGGCCGCCAACGTCCAGATGGAGTGAAGCCGATGAAGGTTACGCGACGTGTCACCTTGGGCGGCTTGCTGGCCGCCAGCGCGGCCGGCTCCGCGAACGCACAGCAATGGCGTCCGCCACGGGCGATGAACTGGATCGTGCCGTTCCCGCCCGGCGGCTCGAACGACACGTTTGCGCGCCCCGTCGCCGCGCATGTCAGCCGGACTCTCGGCCAGCCGGTGGTGGTCGAGAATCGCAGCGGCGCCGGCGGCACGCTGGGCGGCATGGTCGTGGCGCGGGCGAGGCCCGACGGCTGCACGCTGCTGGTCGCCAACAGCGCGCAATCCTTCGCGACCGTCGTCTATCCCGATTCGGGCTTCGACCTGCTGCGCGACTTCGCACCGGTCAGCAACATCGCCCGGGTGCCGGTCGGCCTCGTGGTCAATGCGACGCGGCTCGACGTCAAGGATCTCGCTGGCTTCCTCGCGGCGGCGCGCAAGGCGCCGGACACGATCAACATCGGCTCGTCAGGTCTCGGCACCATGCCGCATCTCGCCATCGAGTTGCTGCAGCGGCGCACCGGCATCCGGCTGATGCACGTGCCCTATCGCGGCGGCGGCCCGGCGCTGTAGGACCTGCTGGCCGGCCAGCTCGACGCGACGTTCCAGCCGCTCAGCACCGTGGCGTCCTACGTCCAGTCCGGAAAGCTGCGGGCGCTCGCCGTCGCGACCACCAGGCGCGAGAGCGTGCTGCCCGACGTGCCGACCTTCGCCGAAGCAGGCGTGAAGGATTTCGAGGTCAGCACCTGGTACGGCCTGTTCGCGCCCAAGGCGACCCCCGGAGTGCCACTCGACGCGATCCATGCCGCCGTCCAGGCCGCGCTCGCGGAGCCGGACATCAAGCGCATCTGGGCGGAGCAGGGCGCCCGCATCGACCTCGAAAGCCGACAGGCCTTCGGCGAGTTCGTGAAGGCCGAGGTCGAGCGCTGGAGCGCCATTGCGCGGACCACTGGCCTGCCGATGGAATAGCTGGCTCGGAGCGAAATCAGCCGCCCAGCTACCCACTCGTGTCATCCTGAGCGCAGCGAAGGATCTCGCGTCAGCTACGCAGTCCTTTCGTCGTTCCATTAAGCCCTTCGCTGCGCTCGGGACGACAGTTACGGACGACGACCTTCGGCTCCTTCATCAAGTCTGCCCGCCGCCGTTCACCTGGATCATCTGGGCGTTCAGGCAGGCGCCGCCGTCGGAGACCGGCAGGCCGAGCACTGAGCGGATTTCGGCGGGCGTGCCCATGCGGCCGAGTGGGACGTTGGCCATCGTCTCGCGGCGATGATGGTTCGATTCTTCGTCGTCTTCGATATCGGCCGAGATCGGTCCGGACGAGATCGCATTGAAGGCGATCCCCTTGGGCCCGAACTCCCTGCCCAGCCCCTTGGTGGGCGAGTTCACCGCCGGTTTCACCGCCCGTCCGATTCGGCGGCGCCGCGCCTCGAGCACATATGCCCGAATGCGCTTCATTGTCGGGGCCGTCGGCAATCCTGCCTGTCACTCCACCGGACTGCACCGCACGGCGGTCACGTCTAGCTGAAGGTCGGCCGTCTCCTTGCGCACCTGCTGGTGCGACGCACCATTCCAGTGCGATTCGAAGGCATCCTGGTTCGCATAGAGTTCGTACAGAATGAAGGTGTCAGGCTGCTCATGGGGTACGAAGATCTCCAGTCCCAGAGTGCCGGGTTCGGTCGCTCGGCACCGCTTGGCATGAGCGCGCACGTAGTCAATGTACTCGTCGCGCTTGCCTGGCTTGGTCTTGATCGTGGCGATGATGGCAAGCTTTGGCATGCGTCCTCCTGGGTTCGTCATCGCATGTCCGACAACCGATGCCTCGAGCACCCTTTCGGCCGACAGCGGTTGTATGGGCTGAGGGTATAGCACCAGGTTATGAAGTGACAGACCTGCACCGCAGGCAGGCAACGCCGTCGGTCAAAGGCCGCAACGGGCTCCGCTCGGATCAGGCATCCTCGAGGATGTGGACCACGCGGTCGGCCAGCAACGCCTCGGTCTTGGCGAGCATCTGAAGGCCTGCGTCAGCGCCGATATGGGCTTTGAGATCGTCCATGCTCTGCCACTTCTCGATTACGACGAATGTATCGGTCCCGACCTTCGCGAACGGGCCGGCATCGGCGTCGACCGTGATGCGGTACTCGATGCAGCCCTTCTCGGCGTGGACTGCCGGCACGATTGCCTTGAAGTGCCCGATCACCTCCTCGCGATGGCCTGGCTTGGCGGTGATGATAGCGATGACATGAATCATTGTCCTCTCTCCCCAAACCAGCTTACTCGAACGCGCATTCGATGCCAGGTCGGTGCGACAGCGGGCCGAATCGACCCTTGGTCCGGCCTCGGGCCTGTGGCTCCTGTCGCTACCCCCTTCCGGCATACGACGCCTCCGTGAGGAAGCTGATCTCAAGAGTAGGTGAGACCCCCTGTCGAACGGGCGCTTCCAAAGAAACCTGGCTCTTGAATCAAGTCTGCCCGCCGCCGTTCACCTGGATCATCTGGCAGTTCACGTAGGCGCCGCCATCGGAGACCAGCAGGCCGAGCACCGAGCCGATCTCGGCGGGCGTGCCCATGCGGCCGAGCGGGACTTTGGCCATCGTCTCGAGGCGATGGTGGTTCGATTCGGCGTCGTCCTCGACATCGGCGGAGATCGGGCCGGGCGAGATCGCATTGACGGTGATGCCCTTGGGCCCGAATTCCTTGCCCAGCGCCTTCGTGAGGCCCCAGACGCCGTGCTTGGCCACAGAGACGGGGGCGCGGCCGGCATAGCCGTGCATGGCGTTCATGCCGGTGAAGTTGACGATACGGCCCCAGCCTTTCTTTACCATGCCCGGCAGGCAGGCCTGCGACAGCCAGACGGCGGCATCGAGATCGACCGAGATGACGCGCCGCCAGTCGGCCTCGCTCATCTCCAGGAACGGCTTGGCCGGCCGCAGCGCCGCATTGTTCACCAGCACGTCGACCGAGCCGAACTTGGCGATCGCCTCCTGGGCGATGCGCCGGCATTCCTCGGGGCTGCCGACATCGCCCATGGCGACCAGCGCCTCGACGCCGCGCGCGGCGGCTTCCTTGGCAACCGATTCGCAGGCCTTGCGGTCGGAAGAGCCGTTGATCACGACGTCGTAGCCCATCCGGGCGAGCTCCAGCACACAGGCCCGGCCGATGTTTCGGCCTGCGCCGGTCACCAAAGCTGTTCTCCGCGTCGTGGCCATCTTCTATATCTCCCGCTTCATAGGTTCAGAGGGCGTGACGTGGAGCTAAAGACAATTTCGCTCGGCCAACGCTCGGCGCGAGTCTGGACCGGCGGCACCGGCGAGGCAATCGTGCTGCTGCACGGCGGCTGGGCAGGCGCGGAAGCCTACTGGTCGACCGTGACCGACGATCTCGAACGCACGCATCTCGTCGTGGCGCCCGAGTTGCCGCCGATCCATTCCCCCGAGGGGCTGCCGAGCTTCGGCGCCTATGCCACCTGGCTCGCCGAACTGCTCACCGCGCTCGGCATCGAACGCGCCACCCTCGTCGGCAATTCGCTGGGCGCGACCGTCGCCTGGCGCTTTGCCGGCCAGTATCCCGAACGCTGCGCCGGCCTCGTGCTGGTGAACGGCTACCAGCCGCCGGTCTATTCGAAGATGCTGCGCTGGCTCGCCGGCAAGACGCCAATCCGCGTGCTGGCGCGCGGCAATCTGCAACGCCTGCATTTCGGCCGGGATGTGATTCCGCTCGCCTTCCACGACCGCTCGAAGGTGCCGCCGGAGGTCGGGCATATCCTCGACACCTTCACCGTCGCCGACGCCGATCGCGTCCTCGACGTGTTGCTGTCCGGCGAGGAAGCCGCGCCGCCACCCAAGGGATCAGTGCTGCTGATCTTTGGTGAAGCCGACCGCTCCCCCGTCCTCGACAAGAACGGCGCGCGAAAGATGCGACTGACGCTGGAGGAGTCGCGGCTTGTCACGATCCCCGAAGCGGGGCACTTGCCGCAGGTCGAGCGGCCGGATGAATTTCTGCGGGCGCTGCGTGGTTTTCTTAAGCGATAGGGTATCGGTGCCGACAAGATACGGAGTCGGAGGAGGCGATCATGGCAGCAGGGCATTCCCACGGTTCGCAGGGCCGCTCGCAGGCGACCGGATCCGCTGCCGCCCAGCACAAGACGCGCCTGAAGTGGGCGTTCTTCCTGACGGCCTCGTTCATGGTGGTCGAGGTGATCGGCGGCCTGGTAACCGGCAGCCTGGCGCTCATTGCCGACGCTGCCCACATGCTGACGGACGCCGGCGGCCTCGCCCTGGCCCTTATCGCGATCAACTTCGGCGAGCGTCCGGCAACGCCGCAGAAGACGTTTGGCTACGTCCGCATGGAGGTGCTGTCGGCGCTGGCCAACGCGGTCGTCCTGCTGGGCGTGACGGCATTCGTGCTCTACGAGGCCTACGATCGCTTCCTGAACCCGCCTCAGGTCCTCGGCGGGCCCATGCTGGCGGTCGCCATCGCCGGGCTGATCGTCAATCTCGTCAGCATGAAATTGCTGTCCGCGGGTTCGTCGGAGAGTCTCAACGTCAAGGGTGCCTATTTCGAGGTGATGAGCGACATGCTGGGCTCGCTCGGCGTCCTGGTCGCCGCCGTCGTGATCCTCCTCACCGGATGGACGCTCGCAGACCCCCTGATCGGTGCCGGCATCGGCCTTTTCATCGTCCCGCGCACCTGGATGCTCCTGCGCGAGGCGATCCATATCCTGATGGAAGGCACGCCGCCCCATGTCGACCTGACGTTGCTGGAGAAGACGCTGCTGGGCATTCCCGGCGTGACGGCGGTCCACGACCTCCATGTCTGGACCATCACGTCCGGCGTCGATTCCATGAGCTGCCATCTCGTGGTCGCCGACATGGCGCGCTCGCGAGAGGTTCTCGCGGCCGCGCAAGCGGCGATGCGCGACACGTATGGCCTGACTCACAGCACCATCCAGATCGAGGATCAGGCGCTGCGAGCGCAGGAAGGCGCTTCGCGTATCTGAGAGCGATACCGCCTACACCGCGCCGCCGGACTTGAGCCCGGCGATGGCCTTAGCGTCGTAGCCCAGACCGGCCAGCACTTCGTCCGTGTGCTGGCCGAGGTCCGGCGTCGGGTTGAGCGTCTTGGGCTGCGGGTAGTCGGAGAGGTTGATCGGCTGGCCGACGACCTTGATCTCGCCGAGCGCGGGATGCTGGACCGGTCGCGCGATACCGAGGTGCTGGACCTGCGGTTCGGCGAAGGTCTTGTCGATCGTGTTGATCGGGCCACAGGGGACGCCCGCCTTGTTCAGCGATTCGATCCAGTGCGCGCTGGTGTTGGTCTTCGTCACCTCGGCCAGACGCTCGTTCAGCGCCTTGCGGTTCTGCGAGCGCAGCGCCGGCGTGGCATGCTCGGGATGATCAATCAGTGCCTGGGCGCCCAGCGCCAGTGCGGCGCGCTTCCACATCTTGTCGCCGGCGGCGGCGATGTTGATGTAGCCGTCGCTGGTGGGGAAGACGCCGGTCGGGATGCTGGTCGGATGGTCGTTGCCGGCCTGCTTCGGCACCTCGCCTTTCATCAGCCAGCGCGAGGCCTGGAAGTCGAGCATGAATATCTGCGCCTCGATCAGCGAAGTGTGGACCCACTGGCCCTTGCCGGTGCGCTCGCGCGTGTAGAGCGCCAGCATGATGGCCTGCGCCAACAGGAGACCCGAGGTGAGATCGGCGATGGGAATGCCCACGCGCATCGGGCCGCGGCCGGGCTCGCCGGTGATCGACATCAGGCCGCCCATGCCCTGGGCGATCTGGTCGACGCCGGGGCGCGCTGCGTCGGGCCCGCTCTGGCCGAAGCCCGCGATCGAGCCGTAGATGATACGCGGGTTGACCTTCGCCACCGTGTCGTAGTCGACCTTGAGGCGATGCTTCACGTCCGAGCGATAGTTCTCGACGATGACGTCGGCCTTGGCCGCGAGCTTCATGAAGATCGCATGACCTTCCGGGCTCTTGAGATTGAGTGTCATCGACTTCTTGTTGCGGTGCAGGTTCTGGAAGTCGAAGCCGTGGCGCGCGCCGCCCATCGAATCGTTGTTCTTGCCGCCTTCGGACGGCGGCGGCGGCGGCTCGATCTTGATGACATGCGCGCCCCAGTCTGCGAGCTGGCGCACGGCGGTCGGGCCGGCGCGATGCGCCGTGAGGTCGAGGACGGTGAGGTCGGACAGGGGCAGGGCGGTCATGGGGTTTCCTCGGTGCTCGTTAGCGGCCCTTGAAGACCGGCTTGCGCTTTTCCATGAACGCCCGGCGGCCTTCCTTGAAGTCCTCGCTGTCGAAACAGGCCTCGGCCATCCTGTCGAGCTTTGCGTGGTCCTGCTTCGATTCGGGCTTGGCGATTTCGCGCGCCGCGGCCTTGGCGAGACCGATCGTGAGCGGCGCGTTCTGGGCGATGGCGCCGGTGATGCCGTCGACCATGGCGTCGAGCTCGGCATCGGCGGCGACGCCGTGCACCAGGCCCATGTCGTAGGCTTCCTTCGAGGAATACTGCTTGGCCGTGAACAGGAACTCCATGGCGCGCGGCAGGCCGACGATGCGCGAGAAGCGCTCGATGCGCAGGAAGCCGTAGCCGAGGCCGAGCTTGGCGGCCGGCACGCCGAAGCGCGCGCCCTCGTTGCAGTAGCGCAGGTCGCAGCAGGCCGCGAGGTTCATGCCGCCGCCGATGCAGTAGCCGGTGATTTTGGCGATGGTCGGCTTGGGAAAATCGTAGAGCGCCTCGTAGCCTTCCTTGGAGATGGCGTCGTAGCGCACCTGCGCCTCGGCATTGGCGCGTTCGCTTTCGAACTTGGAGATGTCGGCTCCGGAGACGAAAGCCTTGCCGCCCGAGCCGCTAACGACGAGGCAGCGGATCTCGGGATCCTGGGCGAAGTCCTTGAGGATGCCCACGAAGCCGTCCCACATGTCGAGCGAGACGGCATTGAGCTTCGCCGGATTGTTGAAGACGACGTGGCCCACCGCGCCTTCACGGCGGCCGATGATTTTCTGTTCCTGCATGCCGGCAATCCTTCCAATGAGGCGGCGAATATAGCGTGAGCCGGACGATTTGAATAAGGTGAGAGACAACCGGGAGGAATCGTGGCCTCAGTCGAACTGAAGGGCCTTTCCAAGCACTACGGCGCCGCCGTCGCTGTCGACGACGTGTCTTTGCGCGTGGAGCATGGCCAGCTCGTGTGCCTGCTGGGCCCGTCGGGTTGCGGCAAGACCACGACACTGCGGCTGATCGCAGGCTTCATCGAACCCTCGGCAGGCGAAATCGAGGTGGGCGGCAAGGTCCTGTCCTCGCCTTCTCGCACGGTGCCGCCCGAGGGCCGCAAGATGTCGATGATCTTCCAGAGCTACGCGCTGTGGCCGCACATGACGGTGGCCGAGAACGTCGCCTACGGGCTCAAGATCCGGAAGCTCGACCGCACCACGATCGAGAGCAAGCTGAAGGCGATCCTCTCGACCGCGCACCTCGAGGCGCTGGCCGACCGCTATCCCGGCGAACTGTCCGGCGGTCAGCAGCAGCGGGTGTCGCTCGCCCGCGCGCTGGTCGTCGAGCCCGAGACGCTGCTGCTCGACGAGCCGCTGTCCAACCTCGACGCCAACCTACGCGAGGAGATGCGCTTCGAGATCCGCCGCCTGCACGACCAGTATCGCTACACCACCGTCTACGTGACACACGACCAGGCCGAGGCCATGACCACGGCCGACCTGATCGCGGTGATGAACAAGGGCAAAGTCGAACAGCTCGGACCGCCGGAAGAGATTTACGCCCGGCCGCGCTCGGAATTCGTCGCCCGCTTCATCGGCGGCTCGAACGTGCTGGTGGCCAAGGCAATCGACGATGGCCGCGTCTCGGTCGGCGGCGGCGTGCTGCGCACGACGGGGCGGCCGCTCGTCGCCGGCCGGCCGGTCGCCGTCTCGGTGCGCCAGCACGAGGTCGGCATTGCCCTCGAAGCGCCACCGCCTGGAGCGGAGAATCACCTGCACGGCACCGTGACACGACAGGTCTTCCTGGGCTCGACGCGCGACTACACGGTCACGCTCGACGACGGGACGGAGCTGCGCGTCACCGCGCCGCCCGGGCGCAACATCGCGCCCGGTCAATCGGTCTGGCTGCACCTGCCGGCGGAACAATGCCGGGCATTGGCGGAGGAGTAATCCATGACGATGAAGCTGACGCGGCGCCATGTGCTTGCCGCCTCGACGGCGGCGGCCGCCGGAGCGTTCATCACGCAGGCGCGGGCGGCGCCGCCGGAGCCGACCAAGATCACGCCCGCGCTGATCGAGGCGGCGAAGAAGGAGGGCAAGTTCTCCTGGTACACGTCGGTCGACCTGGCGCTCGCCGAGAAGGTCGCAAAAGCCTTCGAAGCCAAGTATCCCGGCGTCACCATGAAGGTCGAGCGTTCGGGCGCGGAGCGCAATTTCCAGCGCATCGGCCAGGAGTTCCAGAACAGGATCTATAACTGCGACGTCGTGAACAGTTCGGACGCCGCGCACCTCATCGTGTGGAAGCGGGCGAAGATGCTGGCGCCGTTCGTGCCGGAAGAGGTGGCGCAGTATTTCCCCGACGCGCACAAGGACCCGGACGGCATGTTCGCCTCGTGGCGCATCACGCTCTGCCCGATCGCCTACAACACGAAGCTCGTGAAGGTCGAGGACGCGCCGAAATCCTACGCCGACCTGCTCGATCCGAAATGGTCGGGCAAGATGGTCAAGGCGCATCCCGGCTACAGCGGCACCATAATGACGGCGACGCAGCAGCTCAGCCGCGACCTCGGTTGGTCGTGGTTCGAGAAGCTCGCGAAGCAGAAGGTCATGCAGGTCCAGTCGGCGACCGAGCCACCCAAGAAGTTGGCACAGGGCGAGCGAGCGGTCATGGCCGATGGCAGCGAGTATGTCGTCGAAGAGCTGAAGTCGCGTGGCGAGCCGGTCGAGATCGTCTATGCCAGCGAAGGCACGCCCTTGATCACGGGCCCCTCCGCGGTGATGGCCAGTGCGCCCAACCCCAACGCGGCGCGGCTGTTTCAAGCCTGGTCGATGACGCGCGAGGCGCAGCAACTCAACATCGATGTGGGTGCGCTGCGATCGGCGCATCCTCAGGCCAGGGATCGCGCCGACATGAAGAAGTTCTCCGATGTAAAGCTGCTCAAGGAAGAGGCGAACGTCGTTGCCGACCAGGCCGACGCGATCAAGGCCCAGTACGTCAAATACTTCAAGGTGTAGCCCATGCGCCGTCGTCGATTCGTCACTGCCGTCGCCGCATCCGCGGTTCTCGCCCCGCTCGGCGCACGCGTCCTGTCCGCCGCGCCACCGACCACGGCCATCACCGCGGAGTTGATCGAAGCCGCCAAGAAGGAAGGCAAGGTCACCTACTACACGGCGATGGATCTCTCCGTCGCCGAGCCGATGGCCAAGGCTTTCGAGGCCAGGTATCCCGGCATCAAGGTCGCGGTCGAGCGTACCGGCGCCGAGCGGCTGTTCAACCGCATCGGCCAGGAAGTCGGCAGCAACATCCGCCGCGTCGACGTGGCCAACAGCTCCGACGCCGCACACTTCATCGTGTGGAAGCGGCAGGGCTGGCTCGAACCCTTCCTGACGCCTGACATGGCCGAGAACCTGCCGGCCGACCAGCGCGATCCCGACGGGGCCTTCGTCAACCAGCGCACACACCTGTCAGCCATCGCCTACAATACGAAGCTGGTGAAGCCCGAGGATGCGCCGAAGGGCTTCGTCGATCTGCTCGACCCGAAGTACACGGGCAAGATGGTGAAGGGCCATCCGGGCTATTCCGGCACGATCATGACCGCGACCCAGCAGCTCGCGAAGGCGCTGGGCTGGGAGTATTTCGAGAAGCTCTCCAAGCAGAAGGTGCTGCAGGTCCAGTCGGCCACCGAGCCGCCCAAGCGCATCGAGGCGGGCGAGCGCGCCATCGCCGTCGACGGCAGCGACTATCTCTTCTGGATGGCCAAGGAGCGTGGGGCGCCGATCGAGGTGGTGCATGCGGTCGAGGGCACGCCGCAGATCTCCAACCCGATGGCGATCTTCAAGGCCGCGCCCAACCCCAATTCGGCGCGTCTCCTCGCCGGCTGGATCATGTCGCCCGAAGGCCAGGAGTTCATCGTCAAGGTGAGCGGACAGTATCCGGCGAACAAGCTGGTGAAGGCCAAGGAAGGCCGGCCGGCGCTGGCGTCGATCAAGACGCTGCCGGAGGACCCTCTGGAGGTCGAGAAGACGGCCGACGAGATCAAGACGCGGTACCAGCGTTACTTCAAGGTATGACGCGCAGTCTCGATCTCTCGCGGCCCGTCCTTCTAGGCGTCGCCGCCCTGCTGGCGGCGATGATCGTGCTGCCGGTCGGCTGGCTGCTGGTCGTCAGCCTGACCTCGAAGGAGGGCGGCTTCACGCTCGCCAACTTCGCGACGCTGTTCACCGATCCGACCTTCGTGGATCCGCTGGTCACGACTCTGATCATCGCCTGCTCGGTGAGCGCGATCTGTTGCCTGGTGGCCGCGCCGCTGGGCTGGCTGGTGTCGCGCACCGACATGCCGCTCGCACGCACCATCCGCACGCTGGTCATGGCTTCGCTGGTCACGCCGCCCTTCGTCGGCGCCATCGCCTGGGAAATGCTGGCGGCCCCCAACTCGGGTCTGCTGAATCAGCTCTGGCGGCTGCTCAGCGGCATGCCCCCCGACGAGGCGCTGTTCGACATCTACAGCCTGGGCGGGCTGATCTTCGTCATCTCCTGCTACACGTTCCCCTATGTCTTCATCCTGGTCGCCAACGCACTCGACCGCATGCCGGGCGAGTTGGAGGACGCATCGTCGATGCTGGGGGCGAAGACCTGGCAGACCGCGCGCCTTATCACCGTGCCGCTGGCGCTGCCGGTGCTGCTGGCCGGTGCGCTGGTCGCCTTCCTGCAGGCGCTGAACCTGTTCGGCTCGCCCGCCATCCTCGCCATTCCCGCGGGCTTCCACACGCTCACCACGCGCATCTGGAGTCTGTTCCAGTTCCCGCCCAAACCCGAGCTGGCGGCTGCGGCCTCGGTACCGCTCCTGGTGCTGACGGTCCTGCTGCTGCGTGCCCAGGCGATGGCGCTGGGCCGGCGTGGCTATGCGGTGCTGGGGGGCAAGTACGGCGCGCCGCGGCCCATTCGCCTGGGCTGGCTGCGCGGGCCGGCCGTGGGGCTGGCGCTGTTCGTTCTCGCCATGCCGCTTTTCCTGCCCTACGCGGCGCTGTTCAATTCGGCCTTCTCGCGTGTGGCCTCGCGCATCGTCGGGCCGGACACGATCACGCTGCACAACGTGAAGTTCACTTTCCTCGAGCTCAGCTCGACGATGCCGGCGCTGAAGAACACATTCCTGCTGGCCACTGCCACGGCCACGCTGGGCGCGCTGCTGGCACTGCTGATCGCCTACATCGTCGCCCGCAAGGCGATGCGCGGCTATCGCGTGCTGGGATTCCTCGCAACCGCACCGTTGGCCATTCCGGGGATCGTTCTGGGCGTCGGCCTGTTCCTCGCCTATACGCGGCCGCCGCTCGCGCTCTACGGCACGCTGTGGATCCTGCTGATCGCCTTCGTGACCATCGAGCTGCCGGCCGCCTACCAGCAACTTGGCTCGGCCTTCCATGCCGTGCATCCCGAGTTGGAGGAGGCGGGCCGCATGCTGGGCGCCACGCGCCTGCGCACCCTGGCCGACATCACCGCGCCGCTGCTGCGCTCGGCGGTGATCGCGACCTGGTGCTTCATCTTCGTCGCCACGATTCGCGAACTGTCGGCCGCCGTGATCCTGTTTACCTCGGAGACGAAGGTTCTTTCCGTGCTGATCTTCGATCTCAAGGAAAGCGGCGATGTCGGCGCCATCGCGGTACTGAGCCTGACAATGGTGGCCATCACCACTATCGTGATCGCCGGCGCCAACCGCCTCCACGCCAAGGCTCAGACGAGACCGGCCTGACGCGGCAGGCGTCGCGCAAGGAGTCGATGGTCGCAGATCACGGAAGGAATCCTCACGCATGCTGTCATGTCGTCATGGCTTGATCGTTCTCCTCGTCGCCATCCTCGCGCTGAGCATGTCGCGTGCCTACGCCCAGCAGATGGTGAGCATCGCGGCGGAGGAGGTGAATTTCCGCAGCGGTCCGGGGACGCGTTATCCGGCGGAGTGGGTGCTGGGGAGAGGGTTCCCGCTGAAGATTGTCGGACGACGCGGCGACTGGCTGGAAGTGCGCGACTTCGAGAACGACAAGGGCTGGGTTCTCCGCAAGCTCACCAGCAGCACGGCGTATCACATCGTGAAGGTCAAGATCGCCAACTTGCGCAGCCAGCCGACGACAACCAGTCGCGTCGTCGGCAAATTCGCCTATGGCGATACGCTGAAGACGCTCGAACGCCGGGGCGGCTGGGTGAAGGTCCAGCGCGAGGGCCTGCGCGGGTGGATCTCGCGGAAACTGCTGTGGGGTTGGTAGGCGAGTCCGTTCCGGGCGTCAGTCGAGGATGGCCACTTCGTCCACGGTGATCGGCCTGGCGAGCAGGCCGAGCGCCTCCAGCGTGGCGATCGTGGCTTCCCAGCCGGCACGTGTCTGCTGCCCGGTCGGCGGTCCGGAGAGCTGCTGCGAGACGGTCGCCATGCTGCGGTCGACGAAGCGGGGCGCGAGCCGCGGGAAGAGCCGGGAGAAATGCAGGGCGGCGTCGCCGGGCCGCTCGCGGATCGTGTTGTAGCCCTCCTGGACCGCCTCCTCGATCTTCCGGGCGATCTCGCGCTTCACCGGATCGGCCCAGGCAGCGTCGTTCACGATCAGGTTCAGGCTGTAAGCTTTCACGCCGAAGTCGCTCAGCCGGATCATGGTGATACGGCGACCCTCGGCGATCAGTTCGGATGGCGCCATCTCGTCATAGTCGATCAGCGCATCGACCTTCTTCTCGACCAGGTCGTAGGCATTCCAGGTGACCGTCGTCTCTTTGATCCTGCTGCGGTCGAGCCGGTTGGCGGCGAGCAGGGCGCGGAATTCCTCGTTGGTGATACTGCCGGGCACGAGGCCCAGCGTCTTGCCGTAGAGGTCGCGCGGATGGGCGATGCGGTCCTCGCCGCGTGTGTAGATCACGGTCGGCGTCTTTGCGTAATAGACCGCGAGGCTCTTGACCGGCACGCCCTTGGAACGCCCGATGGCGGTGGCGATGCCGCTCGACGAGCCGATCCAGTACTGCTTGCCGGAGCCGATCATCTCTGCCGAGGAGATGGCGCCCTGCGTTTCCGCAAAGGTCACTTCCAGGCCGCGCCGTTCGAAGGCACCCATTTCCCGAGCCAGATAGAACCCGCCGAAGGTCGGCAGCGCCTTCCAGTCGAGCAGGATTTCCACCTTCTGCAGCGAATCCGGCGCGGGCTGCGCGAAAGCAGGCGGCGGGGACAGCAGAGCCAGGGCGGAGGCGAGCACCAGGCGGCGGCTCGGAAGCATGGACTTTATCCTGAAATGACGGGCGTACGAACGATGATGCCAAAACATGTCATAATGGCGTCGGGTTAGGGGAGCGATTTCGCGGCCGCCGCAATTTGCGCGGGCAATCGAGCTTGCCGTTCGGCCGGGCGGGAAGCACTCGCGGACTTGTCGAACGAAGTTTGCCTCGCCATACCAGAGGGCATGAAATCTGCTTTCTCCGCCCTGCTGGTCTTTCTCCTTGCGGCGTTGGCCACGCCCGCATCGGCGCAATCCTATGAAGAGCAGATGCGACAGGCGGCGGGCGCTTACGAGCGCAAGGACATGACAACCGCCGTTCGTATCTGGAAGGTCTGGGCCGCCAAGGGTGAAGCCGAGGCGCAGACGCTGCTGGGCGCCATGTACTGGAGCGGCGACGGCGTGCCACGCAATCTCAACGAGGCTGCGCGCCTCTATCTCGCGGCCGCCCGGCAGGGATATGCACGGGCCCAGAACAATATCGGCTTCATGCTGGGCTTCGGCGAGGGTATCCCCCCGCGCGACGATATCGAGGCCTACAAGTGGATCAAGCTGTCGATCGACCGTTACACGGCTAAGAACCAGGACCGTCTGGATCAGGCCCGGAAGGACCTCGCGACGCTGGCGGCGCGCATGAACCCTGCGCAAATCGCCGAGGCGGAAAGGCGAGTGAGGGCGTGGAAGCCCGCCCCCAAGTGAGGTAAGGTCCCCGGGCCACGCGGAGGTCACGAGCGATGCCCCGACGTAGGCCCTACAAGAAGGACTTGATGACTCGACCCTCGGTCGCCGCGGCTTTTGCCGCTTCATTGCTGTTCGGCGGGATGTCCCAGGGCATCGCCGGCGATCGGCCATGGGGCGAGGGCCGCGCGGCCGAACTGCGGCTTCTCGGCCAGGAACTGCCGCCGCTCCACGACCAGCCGTCCGTCCTCGCGGGCCTGCGGGATCACCTGAACTTCGTGGAGATCGCCTCGATCGACGGGCTGCTCGAACGCAGCATGGCGATCGAGATCACGCTCCCCCAGCCGCTCATCGCCATTGTCGACAATCTTTCGCCGCCGGTCTCGAACGGACCCGTGCCGGAGGCGGTCCAGGCGCAGGGACGTACGGTCGCCGACAGGCTGCTCGGCGACGGGCTCGATGACGAGCGGGTTCAGGCCTACCTGCCGTTCGAACGCCGGATCGGTGTTTCCGGCACGATCGCCGGCGGATCGCTGGCGGCATCGGCCGTGGCGGCGGGCGTTCCGGCACCGGCCATGCTCGAAGCCATGCAGGCGCTCGAGACCTCAGTCGACCTGGCGAAGGAAATGCGCGACGGCGACCGATTCTATGTCCGCTACGAGCGGACCTTCACGCAGGGTGGCGCGCCGCTCGATGTCGGTCGCGTGCTCTGGATGGAACTGCGGACGCCTCGCGGGGTGATGGCGATCCATCGCTTCCGCACGCGCGACAACAACGAACGCTTCTGGATGGCGAGCGGCCAGTCCGCGACCCTGCCATCGTTGCGCCTCCCCCTCGATACCGTGTCGATCTCCTCGGGCTTCGGCCTGCGTGCCGATCCGTTCGACCAGCCGCCGCCGCTTTACGCCGGCAAGCCGCAGGGCGCCGGCGGTCCGCTGCGCGACCGGCCCGCTCTACCGCCCGGACTGCCGACCGGCGGTGCGCTCGACATGCCGCGTGCCGCCGCCGGCTTCGCGCCCGCTGCGCCGATGCCCGGCCTGTCTTCCTATGGCGGCTCATCCTATGGCGGATCACGCGGACCGCAGGCTCACGCGATCGCCCCGCGCCCGTCGCGCTCGCTCTTCATGCATGAGGGCGTCGATCTGGTCGCGTCCTCCGGCACGCCGGTTCGTGCCGCCGCCGACGGGCTCGTCGTCGGTGCGGCCCCGAACGGGCGCTACGGCAACTGGGTCCGCATCGAGCATGGCGGCAAGCTGGCCACCGTCTATGGGCACATGCTGGGTTTCGCGCCCGGCCTTCAGCCTGGCATGACGGTGTCGCGCGGCGACGTGATCGGCTTCGTCGGCAGCACCGGCCGCTCGACCGGGGCCCATCTCCACTTCGAGCTTCAGGTCGACGGCAAGCCGGTCAATCCGATCACCCATCCGGAGCTGAAGCGCGCCCAGTTGCGCGGGCCGGAGTTCGAGCGTTTCCGCAAGCAGGTCGCCGCCAGCCTGGCGGAACGCGATCTCGACGCGAAGGCCGGCGCCTCAGTCGGCGAGTGACCTGCGCGCCTCGAGCGCGAAGGCCTCCTCCGGCGAGAGAACGAGTCGGTGGCGGCCGATCAGGGCAAACCAGACAATCCCTGCGGCGAACCAGGCTCCGACGCCCAGCACGCCCGAGACGAATACCGGATCGAGCAGCTGATAGACCAGCGTGACGGACGCGATCACGATCGTGACGACTGCACCCGCCCGTCCCAACGGCGAGCGATAGGGGCGCGCCAGGGCCGGCAGCCGTGCCCGCAACACCAGGAAGCTGATCGCCTGCAGCAGGTAGGAGAGCATCGCGCCTGCGACCGCCATGTTGAGCAGCATGCCCTGGATCACCGCGCTGCCCTTTTCGGCGCCCATGCTGAACCAAAGGGCGAACAGGAGGCCGAGCGCGACGGCAGAGCCGGCGATCAGCGCGATGTAAGGCGTCTTGTGGCGCGGATGGGTGATCGACAGGAAACGCGGAAAGTAGCCGGCCCGGGACAGCGAATAGATCTGGCGGCCCTTGGCGAAGAGGATGGTGTGGAAGCTCGCGATCAGGCCGACGCAGGCGACGAGCGCGAGAAGCTTGGCGAGCCCGCCGCCGAATGTCGTGCGGAAGCCGTCGAGCAGCGGCTCGCCCGAGCTGCCGAGTTGGAAGCTTCCGGGCGCGACCGAGGCGTTGAGCCAGACGACGAGGCCCGCGGAAACGAACAGCGTCAGCAGTCCGGCGACGATGCCGCGCGGGATGTCGCGCGATGGCTCCCGTGCTTCCTCGGCGGCGAGCGGGAGCTGTTCGATGGCGAGGAACAGCCAGACGGCGAAGGGAAGAGCCGCGAGCGCGCCGTGCAGGCCGAAGGGGAGAAGCGGGCCACCGCCCTGAGGCAGTTCGACCGGCGTGCCGTCGGGGCCGGCGCCGATGTTGAGTGCATGCCGGCCGAAATCGGCGACGGGAAACGCGGAGATCCAGAACACGGCCAGGCACGCAAGCGACGCCAGGGTGATGACGACGGTCACCCTGAACGAGAGTTCGACGCCGAGGATGTTGAGCCCCACGAACACGGCATAGGCGGCGATCCAGTAGGCCGGCAGCCAGGCGGGCGGCGTCTCGAACACGGCCGCGAGATAGGTAGCGAGGAAGGAGACGATGACGGCGGGTGTCAGGACGTATTCGACGTTCTCGCAGAGGCCGGTGACGAAGCCGCCCCACGGTCCCATCGAGGCCCGCGCGAAGGAATAGGCGCCGCCGGTATGGGGAAGGGCCGCCGCCATCTCGGCGATGCAGAAGACGAGGCCGAGATACATGACCGCAATGATACAGGCGGCCAGCGCGTACCCACCCCAGCCGCCCGCCAGCAGGCCGAGGTTCCAGCCGGAGTAGTGGCCCGAGATGACGGCCCCGACGCCCAGGGCCCACAGCGAGAAAACGCCGGCATAGCGGCGCAACCCGCGGCGGGCGAAATAGTCGGACGTCACGGACTGGTAAGGTGTCCCCGGGAGGTTCATCCCGCGATACTAGCCGGACGCGGAGCGACACGACGAGGTGGAAGAGTTGAGACGGTCCTGGCTGTGTCGGCCCGTCCCGTCACGCGCTGCCACCGCGTAGCCGGATACCCGGTTTCCGACGCTTTGGGTGGCCGACCGTTATTGGGCTTCGCTCAATCCCAGGCGGCGTCGACGATCTGTCCGGCTTCGGAGAGAACGAGGGTGAGGCGGTTGGGTTCGTACTCGTAGCTGGGAATGCCGTCGGTGGGACGGATGATGCGCAGCGGGTAGGGAAGATCCTCCTCGCGCACGACGTTGCCGGCGGCCTGGCCGGCGGGCGCGGCGGCGCCCTTGGCCTGGAAGTACTTGCCGAGGCACTTGGCACAGTCTTCCTTCGGGGGCGCGACCTCGGCGAAGCCCGGCAGGGTCTTGAGGGTGACGGCGTTGTAGCCCGAGCGGACGCGGATGCCCTTGTAGGGATGGCCGTGGGCGACGGGCAGCAGGGCCTCGACGACCATGAAGGGGCCGAGCGGGGCCATGTCGGTGGGGGCACTGGCCTGGAAGATGAGGTCGAGCATGCCGTCGATGCCCTGGCCGCGTGTGATGGGCAGCAGGTGCGGCTCGCCCCAGGCGTTGGAGGTGACGAGGCCGCGGGCGCGGATGATGTCCATGCCGCCGGAGCGCTCGGAGCGGATGAGCTCGACGCTGGTCACGAACATGACGGGGAAGGGACGGGTGCCTTCGGGCGAGGGCGCACCGCCGCCCGGCGTGGGGCCGGCGTCCTTCGGGGTCGACGGCGCCATCTGCGGCTGCGGGGGCTGCTGCGCGTTCGCGGAAAGGCCGGCCAGCAGCGAGCCGGCGGCGACCAGCGAAGTGAGGGCTAGGAGCTTCTTGACGGTCATGACTTCCTCGAATGCTGTGCGGCGCTGTCGCCGCCCCGGATGGGCATCAAATTCACGATCGGCTGTGGTCGGGCCGTGGCCTACCAGTTGTGCCAGCCGTTGTGCCAGCCGTTACCCCAGCCACCGTTGCCCCAACCGCCGTTGTGCCAGCCATTGCCCCAGCCGCCGTTGCGCCAGCCCCAGCCGCGATGCCAGCCGTTGCCCCACCAGGCGAGCGTCTGCTCGCGGTCGATGGCGACGAAGGGCTCGCCGTCCTGGCGGTACTGCTCGATGGCACTGGTAACATCCGTGCGGATCGACTGCAGGCGCTCCGCCACGGAACCTTGCGTAGAAGCTTCCGGACCCGCGACGGCGGTGGCCGAAGCGTCGGCGGCTGCGAGGCTCACCGAAAGGCCGAGCGCGCCTGAAGGCAGGAGCTGCGCCAGCGTCCGGAGGGTACGACGATCCTGTGACATGCTGTCTTCCTCTTGGAGAAGAGCCGGAGCCTGCTTTGGAACGAGCGGGCTTGGCAATGGAAACTTCAATGAACCTCTAGGATGCCCTCAGTCCCAGGCGGCGTCGACGATCTGTCCGGCCTCGGAGAGAACGAGGGTGAGGCGGTTGGGTTCGTATTCGTAGCTGGGGATGCCGTCGGTGGGGCGGATGATGCGCAGCGGGTAGGGGAGATCCTCCTCGCGCACGAGGTTGCCGGCGGCCTGGCCGGTGGGCGCGGCGGCGCCCTTGGCCTGGAAGTACTTGCCGAGGCACTTGGCGCAGTCTTCCTTCGGGGGCGCGACCTCGGCGAAGCCCGGCAGTGTCTTGAGGGTGACGGCGTTGTAGCCCGAGCGGACGCGGATGCCCTTGTAGGGATGGCCGTGGGCGACGGGCAGCAGGGCCTCGACGACCATGAAGGGTCCGAGCGGGGCCATGTCGGTGGGGGCGCTGGCCTGGAAGATGAGGTCGAGCATGCCGTCGATGCCCTGGCCGCGGGTGATCGGCAGCAGGTGCGGCTCACCCCAGGCGTTGGAGGTGACGAGGCCGCGGGCGCGGATGATGTCCATGCCGCCGGAGCGCTCGGAGCGGATGAGCTCGACGCTGGTCACGAACATAACGGGGAAGGGACGGGTGCCTTCGGGCGAGGGCGCACCGCCGCCCGGCGTGGGACCGGCATCCTTAGGGGTCGACGGCGCCATCTGCGGCTGCGGGGGCTGCTGCGCGTTCGCGGAAAGGCCGGCCAGCAGCGAGCCGGCGGCGACCAGCGAAGTGAGGGCTAGGAGCTTCGTGTGCTTCATGAAATCCTCGACGGCTCGGCGGCTGGTGAACCGCCCGGGACAGGAAGGGAAACGGCAGCTTCGGCAGACGCCAGCGCGGCCGGACTGCGTCCGAGGCGGTCGTAGGCCTCGAGGATCAGGTCGGTCGGCACCATCTGGGTGAGGGTACAATAGGAAGTGACGGTGCCGGTGAGACTGCCGTTCTCGAACAGCTTGTTCACCGGCGCGCCGCCCCCGCACACGGAGAAATACTCGCACGACCTGCTGCAGGCCTCCACGCCCGCCGTGATGTCGCGATACAGCGGAGAGGCGACGCAGGTGTCGCGGATTTCCTGGAGGGTCTGGAAGTTCATGTTGCCCAGCAGGTAGTCGCCGTAGTCGGCATTCTTCAGTCCCAGCAGCTCGGGGCTGAAGCTCGAGACATTGCCGTGGCTGTCGACATTCAGCATGGCCAGCGGCTCGGTCTGGATGTTGCGCACCGGCACGCCTTCGGGGCGGAACATCCGTGGCAGGGCGAGGTCGATCTCGCGCAGGAAGCGGACGCGGCCGCTCTGGCGGGCGCGGTGCCAGAAAGTTCGCAGGAAAGCGGCATACCGCCGGCGCAGCTCGGGCCCGTGGAACAGGCTCGAAACGTGGTCGCCCTCGGACTCCTCGACATTGAAGCAGATCTGGTCAATGCCCTCGGAAAGATAGAAGTCGAGCAGCTCTTCCGGTTGGTCGAGGCTGGCGTGCGACAGGACCGAAATCACATGGAACGGCACGTCGTTCTCGCGCAGGCAGCGGATGCCGGCGATCGTCTTGTCGAATGTGCCCTTGCCGCTGCGGCTCTTGCGATGAAGGTCATGCAGTTCGCGCGGCCCGTCGAGGCTGACGCCGACGCCGACGTTCCAGTCCCTGAACAGCGCGCACCAGTCGGCATCGATGAGCGTGCCGTTGGTCTGGAAGGAATGCCTGACATGGACGGTCGACGGCCGCATCCGTTCGATCGTCGCGAAGGCCTCGCGATAGAAAGAGACGGGAACGACCAGAGGTTCGCCGGCATGCCAGATCACCGTGATCTCGGAACAGGCCCAGCCCGACGCGAAGATCTGCTCGAACAGCCGCGTCACCGTCGACTGGGCGATGACGTGCTTGTTCGAGCGGTCGGGCAGATAACAGTAGGTGCAGGCGATGTTGCAGAAGGCCGTCGGCTGCACGACCACCATGCCGATTTCGGGCGTGGCGGTCATGGTCACCAGTTGTGCCAGCCGTTGTGCCAACCGCCATTGCCCCAGCCGCCGTTGCGCCAGCCACCGTTACGCCAGCCACCATTGCCCCACCAGGCGAGGCGCTGTTCCGGGTCGACGGCGACGAAGGGCTGCCCGTCCGTGCGGTAGTGCTCGAGGGCTTCCGACACATCCATGCGCAACGACTGCAGTCTCTCTGCGATCGGTGGACTCTGGCTTTCGGGAAGCGTGGTGCTGGCCGCGGCATCGACGGAGGCGAGGCCCGCGGAGAGGCCAAGTGCCCCCGATGGCAGGAGCTGGACCAGCGCACGCAACGAACGACGACTTTGCTTCATGTGGTCTCCCCTGAGGAGGCGTACGTTAGTCAGACCCGCGAACCATTCGCAAACCAAAAAGCGCTTCCTGGCCTGATGCCTCTTGAAATTGGGTGATGGCATCCCATCTATTGGAAATCCTGGCGGTCGATAGATCGCGAGGTGTCCACCGAGGTGAGCCACGGATGTAATGGTGACCAGACGGTGGACGGGATTACGATCCCGACCCGGCCCCGCGCCTGAAATGGCGGCGGGGCTTTCTTTTTGCCGATCGGGATCGGGCCGGTGAACCGGCGGAGGTCAGGCCGGCCGAGGATGAGAGCCGCGAGGAGCGCCGAGCTTGCCAGGCGGGACTGGCCGGTATGGAGTGCACCGCATGAAGGGCTCGCAACCTGAAGCATATTTTTTCGAAGGCGACGATCAGACGCCAAACAATCCTGTATTGCCTTTGCTCGTCTATCGCAGTGTCGTTTCGATCGGCGCTTCGGCCGATGCGGCGCATCGGTTCGAGACGATCTTCGCCGCGAATGGATGGGGCGACGGGTGGCGCAACGGCATACATTCCTTCCTGCACTTCCATACATCGACCCATGAGGTTCTGGGCATTGCCGCCGGCCAGGCCATCGTGCAGTTCGGTGGGGGTGAAGGGCGTGCCCTTCAGGTACAGGCAGGTGACGTGGTGGCGCTTCCTGCGGGAGTCGGACACCAGCGCCTGCAGGCGAGCCGCGACCTGCTTGTCGTAGGTGCCTATCCGCGCAACGGCCGCTTCGATCAGAAGCGGCCGGGCGAAGTGGACGCGAAGACGGCATGTCGCGCGGTGGCGCTTGTACCGCTCCCGGAAATGGACCCCGTCCATGGAGCTGACGGGTCACTGAAGAACCTCTGGCGCTACTAATTGATGCCGTAGCTGGTGAACTGACGCTCGACACCAGGCATCAGCGCACGGGCGGCGGCCTTGTCGGCCTCGCCGCTTGCGTCGCCCTTGGCAACACGCACCAGCCCGCGGCCGTAAAGTGCAAGCGGACGATCCGGCTCACGCCGCAAGGCGGCGTCGTATTCGCGGAGCGCGATGTCCTTCTCGCCCAATTTGAGGAAGATGAATCCCCTCGTCTCGCGCGTCTGCACGTTGTCGGGTTGCAGCTTCAGCGCCTCGTCGCAATCCGAGAGCGCCTCCGCGAGATCACGGCCCACGACCATGCGTGTCAGGCAGCGATTGTTGTAGGCCCAGGCCATCCGGCCATCGATCTTGATGGCGTTGGTATAGTCGGCGATGGCCTTCTCGTAGTCCTCGCGGGCAAAGTTGGCATAGCCACGATTGTAGCTTGCCAGCGCATGATCGGGCTTCAGTTCGATCGCCTGGTCGAGATCGGCAAGCGCCTTGTCGATGTTGCCGCGCATCGAGAAGATCGCCGCGCGATTGACCAGCGCGTCGACATACTTGGGATCGAGGGACAGGGCCATGTTGTAGTCGGTGAAGGCACGCTGCATGTCGCCCAGTCGCGCATTGACGAGGCCGCGTACCATGAAGGCACGGGGGTTGTCGGGTGCCAATTCGGTGGCGCGGTCGAGATCGGCCAGCGCGCGGCCGTGTTCACCGACCGACGTATAGGCGTTGCCCCTCAGGATCAGCGTGTCGACATTGTCCGGCACGAGGGCCAGAGCGCGATCGAAGTCGGCGATCGCGCGGCGCATGTCGGCCTTGCGGGTCGCCATGAGGATGCCGCGGTCGACGTGGGCGAAAGCATTGCCGGTGTCGAGGCGGATCGCCTCGTCGTAGTCGGAGAGCGCACGCTCGACGTCGTCGAGGGCGTGGCGGGCGATACCGCGCTGCAGGAACTGGTTCGCATTGAGCGATGCCGTGTTTGTGGAGTCGTCGAAGAGCTCGATCGCCGCGCTGTAGTCGGCGGCGGCCCGCGCCTGATCGCCGATCGCGCGATAGGCCTGGCCCCGGTTCAGGTGGGCGGCCGCCAGTTCTCGGCCTTTCAGGATCTTGGCGTCGATCGCGACCGTGCAGGCGACAATGCGCGTCGCAGGAGTCGTGCCGTCCTGGTCCACGCAGAGGGGAATGGGAGAGGAAGCCGCCAAGGCAGCCTGCTGGTCGCTCTCCCGGGCCTGAAGTGTCGAATGGGTCGCCAAGACGACAAGGGCTGCGGCGCACATGGCGGCGCGGGTGCGTCGCCAGTTTGGATCCCGTCTCATTGCCACACTCCTAAGGAAACAATTCCGGTGGTAGGCTTGTGAGAGGTCCAACGACCTGAATTTGGCAATCGTTGCGGGACGGGAGAGGGGTAAAAGCTTTGATTGGATGGGAACCTGGTCCGCAAATCCGCATCTGAGACGGGAGGATTGATGTTTCGCTTGTCTACCCTTGTCGCCTTGTTCGGCGCGTTGATCGTCGGCTCCGGACCCGGCCATGCCCAGAACCAGGCACCGCAATATTGGGTGACCTATGCCTACGACTCCTCGACCGGCGCCTGGGGGCTGGGCTGGGGGCGGACGGATCGCCAGGCCACGATCAACGAAGCCTTGTCGCGCTGCGCCAGACCCGGCTGCAAGGCAGGCAACGTTACTCTCGCCCGCTGTATCGCGATCGCGGAGGGTACGCAGAAAGGGCCGGGCTTCGGTTCCGGCAACGACGCCAATACAGCCAAGGCGAATGCCCTGCGATTCTGCCAGCGCGGCCCCGCCGGCTCGACCTGTGAAGTGACGGCGTGGCGCTGCGGCGGCAACTGATGCCATTCACATGGCGTGCGCCAGCATCGTCCAGGCGTAGGCTCACGAGCGGCGGGTAAAAAGAAGGTCCTGCTGGCGCGTCGGCATGGCATCGACGCGCTGCAGCTTCGCGGGGCGGCGCCAGCGCAGGTACCATTCGAGTTCGTAGTCGTTCTCGATGGCCCAGGCGGCAAAGCCCGCGGCGCGCATCCGGTCGAAGACGTCGCGCCAGGCCTCGAAATCGTCGTCGGGGCTCGCCTCCACCACGATGTCCATCGTCGCGGGATAGCGGGACAGCTGTTCGAGCAGGTGGCGGAGGATCGGCGGTTCCGCACCTTCCACGTCCATCTTGATGAGACGCAGACGCGCCAACTCGTCGGGCTTCAGGATTTCCGCGAGCGGCAGAGCCTCCACCGAAGCCATCAGCGTCCCGCCGCGCGAGGCGAGCGTGGTGGCGGCGCCGATATTGCCCTCGTTTATCTCGTAGAGGTCGAGCGTGCCGGGCCTGTCGGACACGGCGGCATTGACCGCCCGCACATTGGACGACGAGGGGTTGGCAGCGAGGTTGCGTTGCAGGAGCGCGAAGGTGCGCGGCGAGGCCTCGATCGAAACGACCTTGCCCATGGCTCCGACGCGGGAGGAGGCGAGGAGCGTGTCGTAACCGATGTTCGCACCGATATCGACGAAGACGTCGCCGGCCGAAAGGTTCTGTTCGATGACCCGCGAGACGTCTGGCTCCCACACGCCGAAAAAGAGGATCATGCGCTGGATCAGGTCCTGCGGATTGCAGTACAGGCGGGCGCCGAAGTAGGTCGTCGCCAGATGCTCGGGTCCGAGGGTGCGCAGAGCCTTGTTGTAGGCGCGGAAACCCAGCCGGGCGGCCGGCAGCGGCAGGCGCCGCAGCGTTCCCATGACGGTCTTGTGGAGGAGCTGAATCATCTCCGTCCTCTATAGCGTGTTTTGCGCGGCTTGTTTCGCAGGCCGCGGGCGGATTTCTTGACGGCGAAGCCGCATGAGGCGCACCGTCGTCAAAATTCATTCGTGGTGAGGACCCGCCCAATGTCGCTTTCCGTCAGGCCCCTTTCCCATGCCCTCGGTGCCGAGGTGAGGGGCGTCGATCTGGCCAGGCCACTCAGCAATTCCGAGTTCGACCAGATCCACCGGACCTTCCTCGAGAAGGGCATCCTGCTGTTCCGCAACCAGAAGATCACCCGCGAGCAGCACATCGCCTTCAGCCGCCGTTTCGGCGAGCTCGACAATCACGATTCCCTGCCGCGCGACCGTCATCCCGAATATCCCGAGCTTCTGCTGGTGACCAACATCCCGGAGAAGGACGGCAAGCAGTCGGCGTCGAAATACACCGGCCAGCAATGGCATTCCGACATGTCGTTCACCCCGGTGCCGTCGCTGGGCTCGCTGCTGCGCGGCATCACCATCCCGCCGGTCGGCGGCGACACGATGTTCACCAACATGTACCTCGCCTACGACACGCTGTCGGAGGGCATGAAGAAGATCGTCGAGGGGCTGCACGGCATCCATACCGGCACCCGCAAGGTCGAAGACACGAACTCCGACCGCGAGAAGGAGCAGAAGAAGATCAATCCGCCGATCGCCCAGCCGGTGGTGCGTGTGCATCCCGAGACCGGCCGCAAGGCGCTCTACATCGGCGAGAAGGTCTCGTGCTTCGTCGACATGACGCCGGAGGAGAGCCGGCCGCTGATCGACTATCTGGTGCGCCATGCGACGCGGCCGCAGTTCGTCTATCGCCACCAGTGGCAACAGGACGACATCATCCTGTGGGACAATCGCTGCACCATGCACATTGCGCTCGGCGACTACCAGGAAGGCGAGATCCGCCACCTCGAGCGCACCACCGTCAAAGGCACTCCGTCGGGATATTACCTGCAATGAAGCGTTCTTCTTTTCTGCGCGGCGCCGCCGCCCTCGCAATCGCCCCGTCCGTCGCACCCGCCATCGTGCGTGCCCAGGGCGCCTATCCCGACAAACAGATTCGGATGGTGATCCCGTTCGCCGCGGGCGGCACGACCGACCTGATGGCGCGCGCCGTCGGCCAGCATTTCGCGCAGGCCTGGGGCCAGACTGTCGTCGCCGACAATCGCGCGGGCGCCAACGGCGTCGTCGCGGGCGAGATCGTCGCCAAGGCGCCGGGCGACGGCTACACGCTCAGCGTCGTGGCGATGGGCCACGCCATCAATCCGTTGATCTACAAGAAGCTGCCCTATGACGGTGTGAACGACTTCACGCCGATCAGCCTGCTCGCTACATTTCCGCAGCTCGTGCTGGTGCATCCATCGGTCAAGGCCAACACGCTGCCCGAACTGATCCAGCTTGCGAAGACCGCCTCGCCGCCACTCACCTATGCCTCGGGCGGCAACGGCTCGTCCCAGCACCTTGCGGGCGCGCTGTTCGCCCACATGGCGAAGCTCAACCTGACCCATGTCGCCTACAAGGGCGGCAATCCCGCCCAGCTCGATCTGATGGCCGGCAACGTCAACATGATGATCACGCAGCCTAACTCGAAGGATCTGATCACCACCGGCAAGATGCGCGCGCTGGCCGTCAGTTCGGCCAGGCGCAGCCAGTACTATCCGGAGCTGCCGACCGTCGCCGAGGCCGGTGTGCCCGGCTACGAATCGGTGGCCTGGTACGGGCTGCTGGGGCCCAAGGGCATGCCACCGGATCTGGTGAAGAAGATCGCGGACGAGACGGTAAAGGCCTGCGCCGGCGAAGGTGCCAAGTCGATCGTCGCCGGGCAGGGCGGGGACATGGTCGCCGGCACGCCCGCGCAATTTGCCGACTTCATTGCGGCGGAGCGCAAACGCTATGAAGCGATCGTTCGCGAAGCCAACATGACGGTCGACTAGGTCAGTCGATCAACGCGTGCCCGCGGGGGGAGCCTGCCGCGTCGTGTCGGAACCGACACCCGGCTGGCCCGCGCTGGGAGCGCCCGGTGCAGCCGGTGCCGGGGTGATCGTCGAACCGCCGGGAGGCGGTGACGACGATGGCGGCGGAACGGTCGGCGAAGTGCCGGCCGGCGCCGGCGACGTCGATGCGCCGCCGCTGCTGGAGCCACTGCCCGACGATTGCGCGTGGACGGCTCCGGCCGTGACGGCCAAGGCCAGAGCGGTGATCAAGGCTTTTCCAAACATCCGATCCTCCTGGGAATGGTCGTGGGTCAACCGCTGGAGGAAGCGCGCGTTGCATGGTCGGGCCAAAAGCTAGATCGGCTTGCCTTCGCTGGTGGCCCAGCGAACCATCAAGCGATTGCTCGGCTGGGTAAGGTCCATGACCTTGCGCGTGGTTTCGGCGCCCGCGACTGGCAGGCCTTTCGGGTCGAGCAGGCCGACCTGCACGAGGACCGAAGCCTGGTCCCAGTAGATGTGCTCGTGAGCCACCTTGCCATCGACGAACCGCACGATCGCAACCAGCGGAACCTCGACCCTGCGTCCGGTCGGCGCGATGCCCGGCAGCATCCAGTCGACTTCGCTGGTGTGCGTGAAGCGAAACACCATTTCGTCGACGATCTGATCCGTGCCGATCGTGCGGCTCACTGGAACGAGTTCCGTGTCGGGCGGATTGTTGCCGATGAAATGGTACTTGTAGAAGCGCTTGAGCTGATCGTGTCCCACGCCGCCGGTCATGGTCGGAACGTGATTTACGTACGGCGTCGCCACCATCGTGGCCATCGTGGCATCCACGTCGCGAGTCTCGAATTCATGGCGGCAATGGGCTTCCCAGAGAGCGGCGAGGTCGTGAGCGGCCATGGTGGCTGTCCCCTGTGATGCTGAAAGGGGACAGCCTATCGCGTTCTCCCGGGAGATTCCCGGGGGATTAGAGCGTCGCGGCCAGTGCCGCGAGCTGGTCGGTGCAGATGCCCCAGCCCTGGTAGAAGCCCATCTTCTCGTGGGCCTCGCGATCCTCGACCGTCCAGTGGCGGACGCGCGCGGTGTAGAGCGTCTTGTCTCCCTGCGGCTCGAAGGTGAGGATCGCCGTCATGAATGGTTTGGCCGAAGGCTGCCACGCCTCGGTGAAGGCATCGGTGAAGACCAGCCGTTCGTTCGGTACGACTTCGAGGTAGATGCCGCGATTGGGCATGTCCTGCCCGTCGGGACCGCGCATCACGATCAGGTTCGCGCCGCCGGACCTGACGTCCACCTCGACGACCGGCGTCTCGTAGGGCTTGGGCGCGAACCACTGTTTCATCAGCGCCGGTTCGGTCCAGCAGCGATAGAGCGTCTCGCGCGGCGCATCGATCAGGCGCGTCAGCACGAGTTCGCGGTCGGTGGAGGGGCTGGTCGTCATTTCAGGCTCCGTGTGAGGTCGGTCTGTCCCGAGGACGGACGACACCGACCCGTTCCGACACAAGGGGGCGAACTTATTCGCGTGGGCCGTAGGAGCCCGGGGTCACGCCGCCATATTCGTGGCTGACCCGGCCGTTCCAGCCGTAGCCGACATGGCCGCCGGCGGCGTCGTAGAGATAGTCGAAGCCTTCGAGAAACATGCGTCCGGTGTTCACGAAGACATTGGCGTCGTGGACCACCTCGACCCGTTCGGGATGGAGAGGGTTGCCGCGACGCCCGGCGCGGAACTCGTAGAAGGCGGGCTGCGGACGCCGGCGATCGGGCATGAACAGTTCGATGCGCGTGCCTTCTGGCGCGCGGCGGCCGCGATGCAGGCCCGTGCCGGGGGACGGCGAGAGGAACATGTAGTCGATGCCTGTATCCATCAGCATCGTTCCGCGGCCGGTGACGCCATTGATCGAAACCGTCATGGGCGCGCCGTTCCAGTCGGGGACGCCCGGCGGATGGGCCTTGGGGGTCAGCTTCACGAAGGCCATGTGGCGGGTGAGGGCGGGCGTCATGCCGAGGTGAACGCCGGTGCGCGTGACGACATAGCCCTGGCGCACCGAACTCACCGGTCGGCCGGAAGCGAGCGACACCAGGCTCACGAAGGGGTTCTTGGGTGAAGTATCGCCGGTGGTCGCTTGCGCCGCACCCCGGTCGAAGCCGATGCCCATGAAGCCGACATTGCGCGGATCGCTCTCGGGGCGGCAGTCGCGCGCATGTTCCAGGCAGGTGATCTCCGTCACGCGCAGCACCTGCACGCGCGCGGTCGCGACGGGCGTGTGGGCGTCGCGGCGAATCACGACGTCCGTCATCCAGTGCTCACCGGTCAGCACGCGGCCGCTGCTGTTGTAAACGAGGCGTCCCGGTCCCTGCGCGACGTCGCCGGGTCCGGGGATGAAATGCTCGGCCGATACGACGATGCCGGTCGAGCCCGTGTCCATGCCGAACAGGCGCGGCCGGCTGCCGTTGAGGCTGAGCCAGATCTGGGGCACGTGCGACATCGCGATGGGGCCGTTGGCGAAGGGGATCTCGATCGCGTCGAGGCCTTCGTAGGCGCGCCATGGTTCCTGGGCCCGGGCACCGGCCAGCGCCGACAGCATGAACGTGAGGATAGCGGCCGCGAGGATGCGGAGCGGGCGTGACATGGCGGATCTCTACTGACGCGGCGAAATCAATCGGGGAAGTCGAAGTCCAGGTCCTTGGACTTGATGCCGGCTTTCTCGAACCAGTCGGGGCCCAACAGGCTGATGGGTTTGCCGATGCACTTCAGGCTCGCCACGCGCTTGCCGTCGCGCTCGACGGCCAGCCCGGCCTTTTCCTGCACCTCGCCGCGCGGCCCCCAGTTGCCGATGCCGGTGTAGACGGTGAAGGCGATGTTGTTCGTTTTCGTCGCGATGCGCAGCCACGCTCCGCCGCCACCGGCGAAGGGAACGGACTCGCCGCTGGCGGCCTGGGGCGGCGGCATCTGGGCCGCCGGAAGCGTGAGGTCGAGTGGCTCGCTCGAATCGGGTTTGCCGGTACGGTACTGCAGGTAGCCCCGGGTGGGACCCGCGTCCTTCGAGGCGCAGACCGACACAAGCTTGGTCGGGCTGGTGCGGCAGGAGAAGACGACCGTCTCCGCGGGCGTGCAGAACGAGGCCTGCCCGGCTTTGGCGGCGGCCGGAGGAGGAGCGGAAGGCGCAGCGGGTGCGGCCGCGGCGAGGGGGGCGGGCTTGGCGGAGACGATCAGGACGACGGTATCGCTCTTCTTGCAGTCCGGGTTGCCCTGGCATGAGGCGGCCATCACGCGTGCCGTCTGATACGTCAGCGCCAGGCGCTTGCCCTTCAGGGCCTTCTCCTGGACACAGAGGTCGAAATCCGCGGACTCGTAGAACGTGGCGCCGCGATCGTCCTTGAAGGTGATGCCGCAGGACACGTCGCCATTCTGAAACTCGATCGGTGTGCCGAACGCTCGCTTTTTCTGGCCACCGACCGTGACGGTGTCCTGTGCGGCGGCGGGCAGGGCGGCCAACAGCAGAAGGGTCACTGAACCCAAGCGCAAGACAGAGGGAAACAAGCAGGACTCCGGGGCTGAAATGGACGCCGAAGTCATAGCCGATCGGGCGAAAAATGTCGCGGGAACTGCGCAAAAGACCCGCTCCAGCGACGCCGGGCGGGCCTTCCGAACTCACCGGTACATCCGCGGCTCAGTCCGTGCTTGCCAATGAACGCTCGCCACCGGGGATCGTTGCCGGAGCCGGACGAGTCACAAGATGGACGCAACTATTGGACCGTCCCTCTCGTTGAGGCCACATGACCAACAGCAGCACCCTCGAGGAGATCAGCCCGTATCTGGTTCTTGGCCAGGCGGACGACGGCGGTCCGCTGATCGTGGAGACGGCGCGCGCGCTGCACGATCTGATCGTCACGTTTCCGCCGCAGGGTCACTATTCGGTGCGAACGGTCGATGACGAATGCGGACCGGCGATCCATTGCGCCTTCGAGCGCAAGGGTGACGCCGACCGGCTGGCTGCGGCCGTCGGCGCGATTGAGGTCGCACGCTACGAGAATCACCGCAGCGAGCGCGCTTTCTTGCTGGACGAAAAGTCGACGCGCACCATCCGCCGCACGCTGGAGCGGCGGCGGTCGATGGCGTCGAACTAGAGAATTCCGAAAAGGCGCGCCACGCGCTGGACCGCCCCCCAGGCCGGATCGAGCGTGGCGAAGGTGCGCGCCATCTCGTTGGCGTCGTTGAGCAGCGCCTTGAGCTTCACATCGCTCGGCTCGTCCTTCTCGGCTTCCAGCCGCGCCTCCTCGAAGAGGGCCCGCAGTTCGCGCATCTCCTCGGTGTAATCGGCGTCGATCGCCTTCACCGAATCGGCGAGGGCGCTGGCAAGGGTCGGATCGTTCGCTTTGTCGGTCATACTCTTACGCTGCTTTCCTGGATCGGTGAGCGTCGATGGCTGCCCACAGGGATGATGCGGTGACGGGCATGTCGATATGCTTCAGCCCGGTATGCGGATGGATCGCGTCGACGATGGCATTGATGACCGCCGGCGGTGCACCGATCGCACCGGCCTCGCCCGCACCCTTCACGCCCAGCGGATTGGTCGTGCACAGGCTGTTGTGCATGTCGAACTTCACGTGCGGCACCACGTCCGCACGCGGCAGAGCGTAGTCCATGAACGACCCGCTCATGAGCTGGCCGGAGTCATGGTCGTAGATCGTCTTCTCGGTGAGTGCCTGTCCGATGCCCTGGCCGACGCCGCCATGGACCTGGCCCTGCAGCAGCAGCGGATTAAGCGCCGTGCCGAAATCGTCCATGATCGAATAGTTCAGGATCTCCAGCGTGCCGGTGTCGGGGTCGATCTCGAGTTCGCAGACATGGCAGCCGTTGGGGAAGGTCGCGGCCTGCGGCGTGCGCGTGAAGGCGTCGTCGAGGCCGGGCTTGCTGCCCTCCGGCACATGCTTGGGATCGCGGGCGGCGCGCGCCACGTCGAACAGGCTCATCGTGCGGTCGGTGCCGACGATGCGGAAGGTGGCGTCGGCATACTCGATGTCACCCACCGCCGCTTCCATCGCCGAGGCGGCGACCAGCTTGCCCTTCTCGATGATGTTGTCGCTGACGCCCAGCACGGCCGCGCCGGCCACCGGGATCGAACGGCTGCCGCCGGTCATGCCCTCGGGCGTGAAGTCCGAATCGCCCTGCACGATGCGGATGCGGTCGGCATCGACACCGAGTCGTGCAGACATGATCTGGGTGAAGGCCGTCTCGTGGCCCTGGCCGTTGGTCTGGACGCCGACGAACACGGTGATCGTGTCGTCCTCGTTGAACTTTGCGATGGCGCTCTCCGGCGCGCCGCCCGAGCACTTCTCGACATAGGTCGCCATGCCCATGCCGCGCCACTTGCCCTTGGCCAGCGAGGCGGCGCGGCGGGCGGGGAAGCCCTTCCAGTCGGCCTTCTCCATGCCCTTCAGCATGACGTTGTCGAAATCGCCGGAATCGAAGGTGTCGCCCAGCGCGGTGTTCCACGGTATCTGGTTGGGCTTCACGAGGTTGCGCTTGCGGATCTCCGCCGGGCCGAGGCCGGTCTCGCGGCCGATGTGGTCGACGAAGCGCTCCAGCAGATAGGCGGCCTCGGGCCGGCCGGCGCCGCGATAGGCATCGGTAGGCACCGTGTTGGTCATCACGCCCTTCACGTTCACGTAGATCGCGGGCGTCTGATAGAGGCCGGCGAGCATGCCGCTGCCCGCCATGGTCGGGATGAACGCGCCGAAATGGCTGAGATAGGCGCCCAGCGCGGCATGCGTCGTGACCCGGAGGCCCAGGAACTTGCAGTCCTTGTCGAGCGCCATCTCCGCCAGCGAAACATGGTCGCGACCCTGCACGTCGGAGAGGAAGGCTTCCTGACGATCGGGAATCCACTTCACCGTGCGCTTCAGTTCGCGGCTCGCCCACACGACCAGCGGATATTCGGGATGCACGAAGATCTTCATGCCGAAGCCGCCGCCCACGTCCCCGGTGCGCACGCGCAGCTTGGGCTGGCCGATCTTCAGGATCATGTCGGCGACCACGGGGCGGATGACGCTGACGCCCTGCGAGGAGACCCAGAGGGTCGAACGGTCGTCCGCCGGGTCGTATTCGCAGATGGCGCCGCGCGGCTCCATCGAGTTCACGACCAGCCGGTTGTTCACGATCTCGAGCTTCACGACGCGATCGGCCTTGGCGAACGCCGCCTCGGTTCGCGCCCGGTCGCCCATCTCCCAGTCGAAGACGAGATTGCCCTTGATGTGGTCGTGGACCAGCGGCGCGCCCGGCTGGGCCGATTCGAAGGTGCCGACAGTATGGGGGCGGGGCGCGTAGTCGACCTCGATGAGTTCGGACGCGTCCTTGGCCTGCTCCAGCGTCTCGGCGACGACCAGCGCCACCGGATCGCCGACATGGCGCACGCGGCCCTGGGCCAGCATCGGCCGGGGCGTCTCGCCCCGAGGGGTGCCGTCGCGGTTGGTGACGGGCACCAGGCAGGGGAGATCGCCGTACCCGGCCGCCTTCACGTCGTCCCCGGTCAGCACCAGCAGCACGCCGGCGGCCTTCTTTGCGGCGGCCGTATCGATGCTCCTGATATCGGCATGGGCATGGGGCGAGCGCAGAACGTACGCCCGGGCGGCCGGCCCTGAGAGCTTGGTGTCGTCCGTGTAGCGACCGCCGCCGGTGAGAAGCCTCGGGTCCTCGACCCGGCGGACAGACTGACCAATGCCGAACTTCGCCATCAAATTCCTCCGTGTTGTCGGGAGGTTAGCCCGGCGGATGGACGCTCGCTACAGGATCGTCCAGACGAAGCCGGCCATGACGATCAGGATGCCGGCCCCCAGGCCGAGCCAGATTCCGGCCGTCGGGACGCGGATTTCGGCTTGGCGAAGCGTGTGTTCGGCTGATTCGTCGAGGATCTTGAAGCCCTGCGCCACGGAAAACCTCGCTGACTGCAATTTCATCATGCAACCACCCGAGGAACGCCCGGCAGGTCCGGACGTTGCTTTGCGGGGCAGGAGTGAAATGCATATCCAGGACGACGATACCGGGCAGAAGCATGCCCGGCCTGCGACCGCGCCGGAACCGGTCGTCGACTATGTCGCGCTCGCGCCGGGGCGTGTCGTCGGCCGTTACGAAGTTCTGGAGGTGCTGGGGCAGGGTGGCTTCGGCATCACCTATCGCGTGCGAGATACGCAGCTCGACCGCGAAGTCGCTCTGAAGGAGTACCTGCCGCCGGCTTTGGCGATCCGCCAGGACGGTGCCTCCGTGCTGCCGCGCTCCACCGAGGTGGCTGAGGATTTTTCGTGGGGACGCGAGCGCTTCGTGGCGGAAGGCCGGACGCTCGCCGGTCTCCACGACGCGCCGGCCATCGTGAAGGTCTTCGATTTCATCGAGGCCAACGGCACGTCCTACATGGTGATGGAACTGGTCCGCGGCGGAACCCTGGAGGACAGGGTCAAGAACCGGGGGCCGCTTCAGCCGCACGAGGTCGATACGTTCCTGCCCCTGCTGCTCGAAGGGCTGCAACAGGTTCATGCGACGGGCTTCCTGCATCGCGATATCAAGCCTGGCAACATCCTGTTGAGCGATGCGGGCGTGCCGACGCTGATCGATTTCGGCGCGGCGCGTTTGGCGATCGCCGGCCGCTCGTCGACCATGACGGCCATCTTCACGCCGGGCTTCGCCGCGCCCGAGCAGTTCACCACCGGCAAGCAGGGACCGTGGACGGATATCTACGGCCTGGCCGCGACCCTGCATCACGTCATCACCGGCAAGGCGCCACCCAGTGCCTTCGACCGGTTGCTGGAGGATACCTACCAGCCGCTGGCCGGCCTGCTGCTCATCGGCTACTCGCCGCAGTTGCTGGCCGGCATCGACTCGGGTCTCGCGATCCGCTTCGAGGAGCGGCCGCAGTCGATCGCCGCCTGGCGGGCGCTGCTCGGCGGGCCGATGGTGGATGCCAATACGACGGTTCTCATGCCGCCGCCGGTCGTCCCGTCCACGCCGCCGACACCGCCGACACCTCCGACGCCTCCCAGCCCGCCCACGGCGCTGGCCGTCGCGTCGCACCGCAGCCGCCGGCCGGCGGCAATCGCTGCACTGCTGATCGCGCTGCTGGGGCTGGCCGGCGGGTATTACTTCCTTGTCGGCGCGCCGCAGCCGTCGCCGCCTGTCGAAGCGGTGGCTGCGGCACCCGCGACCCCGCCCGCCACGGCGCCGGAAGTCGACTCGGCCGTCATGGCGCGCGACGGCGAGGAGGCGCTTCAACTCATCCCGGCCGATCGCCAGCGCATCCAGGCGGTGCTGACTTCGCTGGGCTACGACACGCGGGGTGCTGATGGCACCTTCGGCCAGCGCTCGCGGGAAATGATCGCGGCCTGGCAGAAGGCGAAGGGTCAGCCGGCAACCGGCTATCTCACGGCCGCCCAGATGCCGGCCCTGTTTCGCGAAGCGCCCAGCCAGGCCGTGCCGGGCACGCGGGCAGGGGGGACGTCGCTGGCGCCGCAATCCGCGTCCACCGCGCCGAGAGGCGCCGGCTCGCACGATGGCGTCTATGGCGGCGGCCTGTCGACCAGTGGCATGGCCGATCTGCCGGGTGTGGTGACGGCCGAACTGAGCATTTCCGGAGACCGGCTGATCGGCAGGGTGATCCATACCGGCTGTGGTGCCTCGTCGATTACGCTTTCGGTGGCGGCGTCCGGTGAGATCAGCGGCAGCGGCCGGGTGTTCGAGAGCCAGGATTGCTCGATGGCGCCGTTCACGGCCACGGGCAGGGCCGCCGGCAACAGCGTCACGCTGGAAATGCGCACCACCGCCGGCGCGATACGGGGAAGCCTCAGTCGACGCGGCGGCTAACGGCGCGTTGTCATTGTGGCGCCGCCATGGCAGAGGCTTGCCATGACCATGAGCCGTTTCCTGAATGGCGCCGAGGCTTCGCGCCAGTACGGGGTACTGGCCGGCCACTATGCCGCTTCCCTGATGTGGATCGACCCGCTGGCCGACGCCGCTGCGGACGCGTTGCGGCCCTTGGGGGAGTCGTGGTGGCCGATGGTCCTCCAGGCACTCGATGCAGGCGCCGGGACGATGTCAGACATGCCGCCGGCGCTGGCGGCGCTCCTTGCCGCGCTGCCGCCGGAGCCGACAGAAGATCAGTGGGCGGCGATGGAAATGGGCCGTGCCGCGATCGCACGCACCGGCAATTCGGCCGCGCTGATCATGCAATGCACGTCTTTGGTGATCGACGGCTGGTCGCCTCCGATGGGCAAGTCCTCGCATCAGGCGATCCGCCGGCTGGCCGAGACCGGCGACTGGTGGATCAAGCTTCACGCGCCGGATGGGCTGCGCCGCGGGGCCGAAGGGTACAAGGCCACCCTGCGCCTTCGCCTCAGCAATGCTTTCCGGCGCCGCGCCGTACGCGATACGGGTACGTGGGATCGGCGTGCCTTGGGAGAGCCCGTCAATCAGGACGATCTATTCGTTCAGGTATCGGCCTTCACCGCGGTGATGCTCGAGGGTCTGCACCGCATGGGCTATCGGCTGACGCAGGCGGAGAAGGACGGCTACTACGTCTTCTGGCGCCATGCCGCCGCTGTGCTGGGCCTGCACAAGACATGGCTCGGGATGATCGACGCCGAGGGGTGCGGCCAGTTCTGGAAAATGTGGCTGCTGGTCAATCCGTCGCCCGACGCCGGGGCGAAGGCGCGGGCGGGCCGGACGCTCGACGAACTCGCCCGGACAGGGGGCGGTGTCGCGTTCCTCGATCGCGCCCTCCTGTCGGGCATGACGCACTGGCTGTTGGGACGCGACGTCGCGCAGGGGCTGGGTATGCCGCAGGGGCCGATGACGTATCTGCTGCCGGCGGTCTATCCGCCGACCTCGTTCCTGTCGCAGCGTCTCGGCGGAAGCCGCGAGCGACGCCTGGCGCGAACGATCGCGGCGCTGGCCCGATCCTAGCCAGCGCCGCTGCCTTCGTCTTGAGTCGTTACTTCTTCGGCGTAATCGCGACGATCAGGACCGACGTGTCGATGGCCGTGAGATTGTCACCGGTCTTGACGCGCGGAAGCTGCGCGCGGCCTTCCGCCGTCGCCGCCGTATAGGTCTGGACCTCGCCGCCGCTCGGATTGACGACCGAGATGGTGCCGGCCGAGGGGTTGACGCCCGTGACCCACCAGTTGGCGACGGTCTGCTCGGCCTTGGCGCCGGCGGCGCTGCTGCCTGACGAGGCGGTTGCGGTGACGCTGAGGTCGCGGTCGCGCGGCGTCTTCGCGTTCGGGCCGGAGAGCACGAAGGTGAGCTTGTTCTCGAATGCTGCCGAGACCAGGTCGCCGACCTTGCTGGTATCCATCTTCACGCCGGGGCTGACGCTCGAGGTCAGCGAACGGCCGGCGGGGCCCGTGAAGGTCACGGTGCGCTTGGCCGGATCGATTGCGGTGATGGTCGCGTCGATGGAATAGGTGGTGACCGTCGAGATGCCGACGACCGGCTGGCCCTGCGCGAACGCAGCGCCGGCAGTGGTCGCGAGCGTGCCGGCGATGGCGGCGGTCATCAGGAATCGCTTGGTGAACATCAGTCTCTCTCCTCCGTTGTGCAATTACGCTAGCATGAGGTTTGGCGGATTTTCCATCGCCGGCCTGTTACGTTGAGATTGAAAATGATCAATCTTCGAGCCGCCGCGTGACCACCGCCTATCTTGCCGTCGAGGGCCAGGAGAACCAGCTGCGCGAGGAGCTGGCGCGCGACGGTGTCACGATCCAGGCGACGCATGGCCGCCTCCTGATGTCGGATTCGGCACCCGTCTCCGCCGCATGGGCAGCGAACATCTGGCACGACTGCGTCGAGCTGCCGGTCGCTTCGATCGGCACCGCGGCAAAGTCCTTGCGCGACATCCAGCGCAACTGGGCGATGTACGCGCCGCTCCATCACCGGCGCGCCGCGCTCATCCAGGAGAAGCTGCCCCATGTCTCCGCAAAGCCCGTGGTCTTTCCTGCTGCCGCACCCGTCGCGCCTCTGGGATCCTGGACGCTGCTTGCGCCCGACCGCATGCTCGCGGCCGCTTCGTGCCGTTCGCCCTTCGCCAACGGCGAGGTCGAGCTTGTCGAGGACAAGGTCGGTCCGCCGAGCCGCGCCTATCTGAAACTGTGGGAGGCACTGGTGCGATTGCGCCGCTGGCCGCAGCCGGGCGAACGCTGCCTCGATCTCGGCGCTTCGCCGGGTGGCTGGACGTGGGTGCTGGCGCACCTCGGCGCCACTGTCGTCGCGGTCGACAAGGCACCGCTGGATCCGAAGGTAGCCGCAATGCCGGGCGTCGAATGGCGGGGCGAGAGTGCGTTCGCACTCGATCCCGCGAGCGTCGGTCCGGTCGACTGGCTGTTTTCGGACGTGATCTGCTATCCGGCGCGGCTGCTGCGGCTGGTCGAGCGCTGGCGCGCGTCGCGACTGGTCCGGAACTTTGTCTGCACGATCAAGTTCCAGGGCGAGACCGATCACGAGACGGCGACGGCCTTTGCCGCGATCCCGGGCGCGACGGTCCTGCATCTCCACTACAACAAGCACGAACTCACGTTCCTGCTGCCGCTGCAGCCGCCGGATCCTTTACCGCGATAGTCCACGGCTGCGCAGGTCGCGGACCGTGTGGTCGACGAAGGCGCGGATCTTCGGCGCGAGAAGGCGGTTGGTCGGATAGACGGCGTAGATGCCGCCCGAAGGGGTCTCATGGCTGGCGAGGACGCGGGCGAGCTGACCCGCCGCCAGCGCATCCGCGATCAGCCATTCCGGGATGGCGGCAAGTCCGAGGCCCGACAGCGCCGCCGCGCGCAACGCCTCGGAACTGTTGACGAGAAGACGGGGCTGGACCGCGATGGGCTCCGTTCCGATTCGCCAGGTGTCGCGCCAGGGGAGCGGCGCGAAGCCGATCAGCCGGTGGCCGAGAATGTCGCGCGGCATCCGGGGCGTGCCATGCTGGGCGAGATAGCCGGGGGCGGCGACGATGACGATGCGCGATGTCGCGATGCGGCGCACGACGAGGCTCGGCTCGGGTCTCTCGACGATCCGGATCGCGAGGTCGATGCCTTCCTCGACCAGCCGCAGCGCGGCGCTCCCGGCGATCAGCTCGACTTCGATCGTCGGATAGGCGGCGAGGAAAGCGGGCAGGCCGGGCACGATGTAGCGCTCGGCGAACCCGTCGGGGGCGGCAATGCGAAGCCTTCCGGCAGGCTCCTTCTGGGCGGCCTGGGCCTCGCTTCGCGCCAGCGCAAGATCGTCGAGCAACTTCCGGCAGTGTCGGTAGAAGGCGCTTCCGGCCTCGGTCGGACGCACGCGGCGCGTGGTGCGGTCGAGCAGGCGGACACCCATGCGTTCCTCGAGGGCGCGCACCGTCTCGCTCACCGACGACTTGGCGCTTTGCAACGCCTGGGCTGCTGCCGTGAAACTGCCGGTCTCCACGACGCGGGCGAAGGCTTCGATGCCGCTGAATGCTTCCATGCGTCATTGTTCGCCCAGTCGAACAATCTGTCCAGAACCACCCTCTGCCGTCGCGGCCGGGGCGCGCTTATCCATGGGGTGTCCCGACACCGGAGGAAACGATGAGCGAGAGACTTGATGTCCTGGGCGCCCCGATGATCGTCAAGGCCGACGGCGGCACCGTGGCGGCCTTCGTCGCCGACCACCCGATCCCGCCGGGCTATTTCGTGCCACCGCACCGGCACGATAGCGACGACGAGATGCTGCTCGTCGTGGAGGGCGAGCTGACGCTGATCGGCGAAGCGGGTGAGAGCAAGGTCCAGGTGGGCGCGAGCGCGACCTTCATGCGCGGCGAGCTGCATGGGTTCCGCAACGATACGAACGGCACGGTGCGGCTGCTCGTCGTCGCCACGCCCGGCCTGCAGGCGGCAGAGATGTTCCGTCACTTCGACCGGGCGATGCGGGAAGCGGGCCAGCCGCTCGCGCCGCCGCAGATCGCGGCCATTGCCGGCGAGTATGGCGTCCAGTTCGGCTAGCGCCGGAGCAGGGGGCGCAGGAACGCTGTGATGTGGGCGCGGAAGCTGTCGATGAATTCACGCGCCACCGGGGGCGGCGTGCCTTGCGCGGCATAGAGGGCGGCGAACTCGAAATGGATGCGCGGCTCGAAGGGCCGCACGACGATGCCCCGGGTCGCGTATTCGGTCGCGGTGAAAGGATCGCACAGCGTCACGCCCGCGCCAGAGCCGGCGAGGGAGCAGGCGATCTCCGAGAGCGGGGTCTCGATGCGCATGACGCGGCGCACGCCATGATCAGCGAAGACGCGGTCGATGCGGAAGCGCGAGACCGAGGAGTGGCCCAGCGAGATGAAGCTCTCGCCCTCGAAGTCGGCCGGCCGCAGCCGCTTCTTGCGCGCCAGCGGATGATCCTGCGGCAACACCGCCATGTAGGGGGCGGGTGGCATTCGTTCGAGCCGCACGGCCGCGTGCTCGATCGAGCCTTCGGCGAAGCCGAGATCGCTCTGGCCCTGGGCGACGGCCGTGACGACGGCGTGCGACACCAGCCCTGACAGGACGAGGTCGAGCTTGGGGCGCGCCACCAGATAGCGTCCGGCGAACCGCGGCAGGAAACCATTGGCCAGCGCCGGCAAGGCGGCGATGCGCAGGAACCCGGCCCGTCGCGTGCGCAGCTCGTCGGCCATTTGCGCAATGCGTTCCAGGCCCACGAAGGCCCGCTCGACCTCGGCGTAGAGAGAGAGCGCTTCGCTGGTCGGCACCAGTCCCGTGCCCCGGCGCTCGAACAGGGTGAGGCCAAGCTGCTGCTGCAGGTCGCGGATCATCCGGCTGACCGCGGGCTGGGTGACGTTGATCAGCTTCGCGGCCATGCCGACGCCGCCGGTCAGTACCACGGCGCGGAAGGCTTCGATCTGGCGTGGATTCAGGCTGCGCACGGCCTTTCATAACATTTGGCTATGAAGCTTGGCAGAAAATTGGATTTGACGCCGTGGGCTGCGGCATAAAACACTCATTGCAGGGGAACTCAGGAACGGAGGGGGCAATGACCCGTTTGGCACGCTTCGGCGCAATCGCCGGTCTGGCTTTGTTGGCGGGCTCGCTGCCCGCGCTCGCGCAGCAGAAAACGCTCACCGTCGCGGCCTATGGCGGCGTCTGGGACAGCCACCTGCGCAAGGAGGTCTTTCCCGAGTTCGAGAAAAAGCACGGCGTGAAGGTCGAGTACGTCGCCGGCAACTCCACGGACACGCTGGCCAAGCTGCAGGCCCAGAAGGGCAACCAGGTGATCGACGTCGCCATCATGGACGACGGAGTCATGTACCAGGCGATCAAGCTCGGCTTCTGCAGCACCATCCAGGGCATGGACAAGAGCGAGCTCTATCCCGCCGCGCTGTTCAAGGACGACAAGGCGGTCGCGGTCGGCCAGACCGGCACCGGCTTCATGGTCAACACCAAGGTCTTCAAGGAGAAGGGCTGGCCGATCCCGACCTCGTGGAACGACCTCAAGGATCCGAAGTTCAAGAAGCAGCTCGTGATCCCGCCGATCAACAACACCTACGGGCTCTACACGCTGATGATGTACGCCCGCATGAACGGCGGCGGCGAGAAGAACATCGAACCGGGCTTCAAGGTCATGAAGGCCGACATCAATCCCAACGTGCTGGTCTATGAACCCTCGCCGGGCAAGATGACGGAGCTCTTCCAGTCCGGTCAGGCCAACATCGCCGTCTGGGGCACCGGCCGCGTGCAGGCTTTCGCCAACACCGGCTTTCCGGTCGACTTCATCTATCCGAAGGAAGGCGCACCCATCCTGCTCGCCTCGGCCTGCCCGGTCGCCAAGACCTCGGTCAATCCGCTGGCGCACGAGATGATCAAGCTGCTGGTGTCGGCGCCGGTGCAGACGGGCATGGCGAAGGAGATGGGCAACGGTCCGGTCAACACCAAGGTCGACGTCAACATGCCGGAGCTCAAGATGGCGCCGGTGGGCGAGCGTGCGAAGCTGATCATCGCGCCCGACTGGGACGCGATCAACGCGCAGCGCGACGACTGGACCAAGCGCTGGAACCGCGAGGTCGAGCGCTGATCTGCCCGAGAAGATTGGCGAGAGGCCGGTCGTGCATCATCCCGTCTATGTGTTTCGCCACGGCGAGACCGTCTGGAACGCCGAGAAGCGCGCACAAGGCGTTCTGGACTCACCACTGACCGAAGCGGGCCGTGAACAGGCCCGCGCCATGGGGCGGGCCCTGGCGCGAGAGCTGCGGGCCGCGGGTCATGCGCCCGCCGACGTCATCGTGCGGTCGAGCCCACTCGGCCGCGTGCGTGAAACGCTGGCGCTGGCTGCCGAAGAGGCGGGCCTGACGCATCACGAGGAATCGTTCGACGATCGTCTGCGCGAGATGAGCTGGGGCGATTGGGACGGGCTGACCGGGCCTGAGATCGAGGCGCGCTGGCCCGGCGCGATGGCGGCGCGGCGGCTCGATCGCTGGACCTACGAGCCGCCCGGCGGCGAGAACTACATCATGGCCGTCGCGCGCGCGCAGGCGGCGCTGGACGATATCGCGGCGCTGGCGATGGAGAGACCGGTCGCCGTGTTCGCGCACGGTGCCATCGGTCGGGTGCTGCGCGGGCTGTTCCTGCGCGCGGCCGAAGCCGAGATCCTGGACATGGACCAGCCGCAGGACGCCTTCTACAGGCTGCATCGCGAGACGATGGCGCGCATCGCCGCGCACGACACGGCACAAGGAGCGGTCTAGGTGGCGTTCCTCGAACTCGAAAAGCTCACCAAGTCGTTCGGCAGTCACAATGCCGTCGATGGGCTGACGCTCGGTGTCGAGAAGGGCGAGTTCGTGGCCCTGCTGGGTCCCTCGGGCTGCGGCAAGACCACGACGCTGCAGATGATCGCGGGTTTCGTCGAGCCGACCTCCGGGGCGATCCGGCTCGGCGGCAAGGACCTGCTGGCAATGAAGCCGGCGAAGCGCGGTCTCGGTATCGTCTTCCAGAGCTATGCGCTCTTCCCGCACATGACGGTGGCGGAGAATGTCGGCTTCGGGCTCGAGATGCAGGGCGTCGCCGCCGCCGAGCGCAAGACGCGGGTGGGCGAGACGCTCGAGCTGGTGGGGCTCGGCGCCTTCACGACGCGCTTCCCCCGCCAGATGTCGGGCGGCCAGCAGCAGCGCGTCGCGCTGGCCCGGGCGCTGGTGATCCGCCCGCAGGTGCTGCTGCTCGACGAGCCGCTCTCCAACCTCGACGCCAAGCTGCGCGAGGGCATGCAGATCGAACTGCGCCAGATCCAGCGCACGGTCGGCACGACCACCATCCTGGTGACGCACGACCAGGCCGAGGCGATGGCACTGTCGGACCGGATCGTGGTGATGAACCAGGGCAAGGCCGAGCAGATCGGACCGCCGCACGAGGCCTATGAGCGGCCGGCGACACCCTTCGTCGCCAACTTCCTCGGCAAGACCAACCTCGTGAACGGCGCGACCGTTCGCCCCGAGCGCATCTCCTTCGCTCCCGCCGGCCTCGCCGGCACGGTGCGCACGCGTATCTTCCAGGGCAATCACTGGCTCTACCAGATCGAAACCGCGTCGGGTCTCGTGACGGTCATTCGCCAGAACACCGGCGAGGCGATGCCGGGCGAGGGCGATGCCGTGCATCTCGCCTGGGAAGGGCGCGCGTGAAGGCCGCGCCGTATCTGCTTTGCCTTCCCGCGCTGGTTCTGTTCGCCGGCGTGGTGATCGTGCCGCTCGGCATGACCGTGCTGCTCTCGTTCCACGACTGGGGCCAGTACAAGGGCATCGAGCCGGTCTTCATCCTGAAGAACTGGCAGGAGGTGCTGGGCGATTCGTATTTCCACGAGATGTTTGCCCGTACCTTTCGCATCGCCTTCTTCGTGACGCTGCTGGCGGCGGTGTTCGGCGCGCCCGAGGCCTACATCCTGAACCGGATGCGCAGCCCGTGGCGCGGCATTTTCCTGCTGGTGATCCTGGGGCCGCTGCTGATCTCGGTGGTCGCGCGCACGCTCGGCTGGGCGCTGCTGTTCGGCGGCAATTCGGGGCTGGTGAACAAGGCGCTGATGGGCATGGGTCTCATCTCCGCGCCGCTGCCCTTCATGTTCACCGAGACCGGCATCGTGATCGCGCTGGCGCATGTGCTGATGCCCTACATGGTGCTGGCCGTCTGGGCCTCGCTGCAGCGCCTCGACCCGCAGATCGAGAACGCGGCGGTGGCGCTGGGGGCGGGGCCGTTCACCGTACTGCGCCGCATCGTGCTGCCGCAGGTCATGCCGGGCATCCTGTCCGGCGCCGTCATCGTCTTCGCGCTGGCCGCCAGTGCGTTCGCGACGCCCGCGATCATCGGCGGCCGTCGTCTCAAGGTCGCTTCGACCCTGGCCTACGACGAGTTCCTGAACACGCTCAACTGGCCGCTGGGCGCGGCCGTCGCGGTGTTGTTGCTGGCGGCGCTGGTCGCGATCATCTGGGGCACCAACCGGCTCGTCGAGCGGCGTTACGCGCAGGTGTTTGCATGAGCCGCAACGGCCCTCTCGCGCTCGCCTACCACACGGCGTTCGTCGTCTTCATGCTGGCGCCGATCCTGGTCGTCTGTTTCGTGGCCTTCACGCCCGAGGGATATCTTTCGTTCCCGACCGACCGCTGGTCGCTGCGCTGGTTCTACGCCATCGCGCGCTACCCCGAGTTCGTTTCCGCCTTCTGGCGCAGCCTGTGGCTCGGCGCGATCTCCTCGGCGATCGCGGTGGCGATCTCGGTGCCGGCGGCGCTGGCCATAGCGCGCTACCGCTTTCCCGGCCGCGAGGCGATGACGGCGCTCTTCATGTCGCCGCTGATGATCCCGCATCTCGTGCTCGGCATCGCCTTCCTGCGGTTCTTCACCCAGATCGGGCTTGGCGGCACCTTCGCCGGCCTCGTGCTGTCGCACATCGTCGTCGTGCTGCCGTTCGCGCTGCGCCTCACGCTCGCCTCCGCGGTCGGGCTCGACCGCTCGATCGAGCACGCGGCCGTGTCGCTCGGCGCCAGCGAGAGCGTCGTCCTGCGCCGCATCACGCTGCCGCTTGTGCTGCCCGGCCTCGTGAGCGGCTGGGCCCTGGCCTTCATCAATTCCTTCGACGAGCTCACGATGACCGTTTTCATCGCCGCGCCCGGCACCGAGACGCTGCCGGTCCGCATGTTTCTCTACATCCAGGACAATATCGATCCGCTGGTGACGTCGGTGTCGGCCTGCGTGATCGCCGTTACTGTCGTGGCGCTCGTGATACTGGACCGCGCCTTCGGTCTGGAGCGCATGCTGGTGGGAAGGAGCGCCAGCCATGGCCGCTGAAGAGTACGATGTCGCGGTCGTGGGCGGCGGCCTGGTCGGCGTTGCCACCGCCTGGGGCCTGGCGCGCGAAGGCTGCAAGGTCGTCGTGCTCGACGAGGGCGACCGCGCGGTGCGGGCCAGCCGCGGCAACTTCGCGCTGGTCTGGGTCCAGAGCAAAGGGCTGGGCCTCGCGCCTTATGCCGGCTGGACCATCCGTTCGTCCCACGCCTGGCGCGGCTTCTCGGACCTGCTGAAGCAGGAAACCGGCCTCGACGTCTCGTTCCAGCGACCCGGCGGTTTCCATCTCTGCCTGTCGGAGAAGGAGCTGGAGGCGCGCGCCAACATACTGAAGCGCCTCCACAATCAGCACGGCATCCTCGACTACAAGACCGAGATCCTGACCCACGACCAGGTGAAGGCGATGTTGCCCGACATCGGCCCGGAGGTCGTGGGCGGCAGCTTCTGCGAACTCGACGGGCACGTGAATTCGCTGCGCCTGTTCCGCACCCTGCACACGGCGCTCAACGCACGCGGCGTCACCTATCTGCCGAGCCATCGTGTCGAGAACATCACGAAGGAGGGCGGCGAGTTCCGGCTCACGACACCGCACGGCGAGATCCGCGCCGCCAAGGTCGCGCTGGCGGCGGGCAACGCCAACATGCGGCTGGCCCCGATGGTCGGCCTCGAAGCGCCGATGCGGCCCGAGCGCGGCCAGATCGTCGTCACCGAACGGCTGCGGCCCTTCCTCAACCATCCCGTCGTCACCCTGCGCCAGACCGACGAGGGCACGGTGATGATCGGCGATTCCAAGGAAGAGAGCGTCGACCCGAGCGGCCTCACGATCGGCGTCAGCGCCACCGAGGCCGAGCGCGCGGTGCGCCAGTTCCCGTTGCTCGCCAACGCCAACGTTGTGCGCACCTGGAGCGCGATCCGCGTCATGACCCAGGATGGCTTTCCGATCTACGACGAGTCGAAGACCCATCCCGGCGCCTTCACCGTGTGTTGCCATTCGGGTGTCACCCTGGCCGCCAATCACGCGCTCACCATCGCACCCATGATCGCCCGCGGTGCGCTCGACGCCTCGCTCGTCGCCCCCTTCAGTGCCCGGAGGTTCCATGTTCAAGAGGCTGGCTGAGAGCGGCCCGGCCGTCGGCATCGTTGTCGACGGCAAACCCGTGAGCGCGCGGAGTGGTGACACGGTCGCCGCCGCGCTGCTCGCCGCCGGCATCGGCCACTGCCGCACCACGCCAGTCACCGGCGCGCAACGGGCGCCCTATTGCCTGATGGGCGTGTGCTTCGACTGCCTCGTCACCATCGACGGCGTCGGCAGCCGACAGGGCTGCCTGATCCCGGTGCAAGAGGGCATGAAGGTGGAGACCCAGCTGGGTCGCCGGGAGGCGGGACGATGACTGAAGCCGCCGACCTCGCATCGTCGTACGAGCTCGTCGTCATCGGAGGAGGTCCTGCCGGACTTGCAGCCGCTGCGTTGGCGGCGCGGGCCGGCGTGTCGACCGTGCTGTTCGACGAGAATCCCGGCGTCGGCGGTCAGATCTATCGCGCCATCACCTCGACGCCCGTGAAGGACCGCGCGATCCTGGGTGAGGATTACTGGGATGGCGCGACGCTCGCCGACGACGCGAAGGCCAGCGGCGCGCTGATCGTGAACGGTGCCACGGTGTGGAGCCTCGACCGGCAGCGCATCATCGGCGTCTCGATCGGCGGCAAGGCGCGCATGATCGAGGCCGGCCGCGTGATCATCGCCACCGGCTCGCAGGAGCGGCCGTTTCCCATTCCCGGCTGGACCCTGCCGGGCGTCATGACGGCCGGTGGCGCGCAGACGGCGCTGAAGGCGCAGGGGCTGGTCGCCTCGGGGCGGACCGTGCTGGCGGGCGGCGGGCCGCTGCTCTGGCTGCTGGCGGCGCAGACACTGCGCGCTGGTGGGAAGATCGACGCCATCCTCGACACCACGCCGCGCCGCAACTGGCTGCAGGCGATGTTCCACCTGCCCGACTTCGCGCTGTCGCCCTACTTCGGCAAGGGACTGGCGCTCCTGAAGGAGGTCCGCGCCAAGGTGGCGATCCATCGCGCCGACACGATCGAGGCGGTGGGCACCGACCGCGTGCGCGAAGTCGTCTTCTCCGGCGCCGGCGGCACGAAGCGCCTGCCGGTCGACCTACTGTTGTTGCACCAGGGCGTCGTGCCCAACGTCAATCTCGCCAATGCGGCGGGGGTTGCGCACGTCTGGAACGACCGCCAGCTCTGCTTCGTGCCGGTGCTCGACAACGATTTCGGCAGTTCCATGCCCGGGATCGCCGTGGCGGGTGACGGCGCCGGCATTGCAGGCGGCACCGCTGCCGCCGAGCGCGGACGCATCGCCGCGATCGCCGCGGTGCGCGCTCTGAAGGCGGACGCGGTCGTGCCGGACACGCAGGCGATCCGCCAGAGCCTGCAGCGCGAGGAGATGGGCCGGTCCTTCCTCGACTGGCTGAACCGCCCGGCCGAATCCTTCCGCCAACCCGAGGGCGACACGATCGTCTGCCGCTGCGAGGAGGTTACGGCGAAGCAGGTGCGGGACACCGCGCGCATGGGCTGCGAGGGACCGAACCAGATGAAGGCCTTCCTGCGCTGCGGCATGGGCCCATGCCAGGGCAGGCTGTGCGGCCTCACCGTCACCGAACTGATCGCGGCCGAACGCAAGGCGACACCCGACGAGGTCGGCTACTACCGGCTTCGGCCGCCAGTGAAGCCGATCACCCTGGCCGAGCTCGCCTCGCTGCCGATCAGCGAAGCCGAACGCAAGGCCGTGGAGCGTTAGGATGGCCCGCACGGCCGATGTCGTGATCATCGGCGGCGGCATCCACGGCTGCTCGACGGCGCTGCATCTGGCGCTGCGCGGCCTGAAGCCGATCCTGATCGAGAAGGACTATGCCGGGCGTCACGCCTCGGGCGTGAACGCGGGCGGCGTGCGCCAGCTCGCGCGTGACATCCATGAGATCCCGTTGTCGATCTCCTCGATGGACATCTGGGAACGCATCGAGGAACTGGTCGGTGACGATTGCGGCTTCGACGCTCACGGCACCGTGCTGGTGGCCGAGAACGAGGCCGAGCTGGCGGGATTTCGCGAGCGGGTCGACGACCTCAACCTGCGCGGCTTCAAGCACGAGGAGTTGATCGACGGCGCCGAGTTGCGCCGCCTGGTGCCGGCGGTGTCGGAGCATTGCCCCGGCGGCGTGGTCTCGCGCCGCGACGGGGCGGCCGACCCTTTCCGCACGACGCAGGCGTTTCGCCGCCGTGCCGTCGAGAAGGGCGCGGAGGTGATCGAGGGCGTGACGGTCACGGGTCTCGCGCGCGTCGGTGCCAACTGGCGGGTCGAGACCAGCGCGGGCGACTTCGAGGCGCCGAAGATCGTGAACGCCGCCGGCGCCTGGGCCGACCGGATCGCCGCCATGCTGGGCGAGCCGGTGCCTCTCACTGTGGTGGCGCCGATGCTGATGGTGACCAGCCGGCTGCCGACCTTCATCAAGCCGGTCGTTATCCTTCGCGGCCGCAAGCTCTCTTTCAAGCAACTCGGGAACGGCACCGTGGTGATCGGTGGCGGGCATCTCTCGACGCCCTATCGCGACAGCAACGAGACGGTGCTCGACTGGGAAAAGCTTGCGATCAGCGCGCGCACCGTCTGGGAACTGTTCCCCGCGATGCACGAGGCCACTATTGTACGCGCCTGGGCCGGCATCGAAGCCTATATGCCGGACGGTATCCCCGTGGTCGGCAAGAGCTCGACGTCCGAGGGAGTCTTCCACCAGTTCGGCTTCTCGACCCACGGCTTCCAGCTCGGGCCAGGCACCGGCGCGATGATGGCCGAGCTGGTGGCGACCGGTTCGACCAACACGCCGATCGATGGGCTCGGTATCGAGCGGTTCGCGAAGAAGTAAGGGTCCCTCGCTGACGCTCGGGATGACAATCTTGGCGGAGCAACGGATGTGCGCCGACGCACTGCGGTACGGCCAACAATGTCGTCATCCCGAGCGTCGGCGAGGGACCCTTAGCGGGCCACGCGCCAGTCGTAGCCGAGGCGCGGGAAGTGCACCGCGATCTGGCCTACCTCGTCGTTCTCGTGCAGGAGTGCGATCTCGTCGGCGTCGATGAAATGGACCTCGCCCTCGATCCAGTCCCTGGCGTTGTCGCTGGCGCGGACGCGGGCGCGTTGGCCGGGCAGGGGATCGCCCTCCTGCGGCTGTGAAGGACGCGGCGCTGCGGGCGTCGCGGCGCGCGCCTCGGCCAGCGCTTCGTCGGCATCGATGTCGATGCGGGTGCCGTGGCCGATCGCGGCCATTCGGTCGCGCCAGGCCAGCAGGCGGGGATAGGCGTTCAGCACCTCGCGGCAGTCGATGTGGCGGCCGCGGAAGAACCAGACGACGTGATAGGTCGCGAAATCGGCGATGCAGGGCGTGTCGCCCAGCAGGTATGGCCGCCCGTCGGCCAGCATGTCGGCGATCCATTTGATCTGCGGTCGAACGAGCTGGAGATTGCGGTAGGCTGCCTTGCGCACCGCCTCGATCGACGGCATCGGCAGGCCGTGCAGCCTCGCGCGGTCGGCGTGCAGCCCCTCGGGCATGTGGTCGGCATTGATGCCCGAGACGTAGAGCGCCGTCGGGCGCATGAACTGCTGCTCGGCCCACCAGGCGATGGCTTCCGCCGCGCCCGCGGTCTTCGCCGGGTAGAAGGTCGGCGCCAGGCTGCGCCGTTCCAGCTCCTGCGCGATCAGCTTTGTGTCGCACCAGACGTCGGCGCCATCCTGCAGCACGGGCGTACGGCGATAGCCGCCGGTCAGCGGCGTGAGCTTGGGTTTGGGGGCGATAGGTGGGATCTCGACGGCGCGCCAGGTCAAACCCTTGAAGCCCATCATCAGGCGTGCCTTTTCGGCGAAGTTCGAGAAATCGTACTGGTGCAGGATCAGGGTTTTCGGAGACTCAACGCTTTGTGGCGACACGAGGGGAACGTCTCCTCTGAAAGGGGCACGGAACGGTGCTGGTCAACGAAAGGCACCGCTCGTGAAAAGAATGGCCATCGCGGTGGCCAGGATGGCGGCCGATGCGACCAGGAAGGATCCCAACAGGACGCGCCGGTTGCGAATCATGCGGCGCATGCGGATCGGCATTTCCACGAGGTGATAGGTGAGGCTCGCGAGACCCGCCGCAACGACTAGGGCCAGGGTGGCCTCGACGGGTGTCAGCAGGCGGCCCTGGACGGCGACCGCGAGCGACAACAGGGGCCAGTGCCAGAGGTAGAGGGCGTAGGAGATCTTGCCGACGTAGCGGATCGCCCTCACCCGAAGGACGGCGTAGTGCTCCCTGTCGAGTTCGAACAGCGCGAGCGCGCCAGCGGTGGCGAGGCATGCGACCAGGGTCTTCACCGTAACGGCCAGTGGTCCCGGATACGCCGGTACCAGGGGAGCGAGGATAATCGCGCCCACTGCGATGATCGACAGGATGGGACGGGGTGGCTGGGGAGCTTCCCGGATCTTCCGGACCAGGCAAAAGACCAGGACGCCTAATCCCAGCTGCCAGAATCGTCCGGGCAGCAGGAAGAAGGCGCTGTGCGGTGAAACGCCCATCGTGCCGAAGACGAGGTAGAAGACGAACGACAGAGCGGCGGCGCCGATCAGAATCGGCCAGAAGAACTGGCGGCGCGCGATCGTCAGCACGCAGAGCCCCGCGAGGAGCAGGTAGAATTGCTCTTCGACCGCCAGGTTCCATGTATTCAGGAGCGGATTGGCCAACGGCGGCGTGAGCGCGTCGCCTCCGAGCCAGAAACTGAAGTTCTGGAGATAGAAAGGCTGCAGGAGGAGCGATTGCCCGAAGATCGCGAGATCGACTGGCTTCAGCAGCACGAAGCTCGCGAAAGCCGTGAGCATCACCGTCAGGAAGAGGGCCGGCGCAAGCCGTCGGAAGCGCGAGGAATAAAAGTCGGCCAGCGTGGTTCGACGTTCCAGGACCGGAAAAAGATAGGCGCGCGAGATCACGTAGCCCGAGATGACGAAGAAGATGTCGACGCCCAGGAAGCCGGCCGGCACGAAACCAGGATAGGCATGGAACAGGACGACCAACGTCACCGCGATGGCGCGGAGCGTGTCGATCTCGGGCAGGTACCGGCGAATCAACGAGAGGCGTTCCTGGGGCGTGACTTCGGGATCACGCTGCCTTCAGGACTCCGTCGTCCGCCTCGAGGGGCAGGGGGTGCCAGTTGCGCGACACGACCCAATCGGGTCGCGGATTGTCGCCGAGCGCCGGCCTGTTGGCGACTGTGTTGCACGAGACGTAGATGTGCCAGCGGTCGTCCGCCGAGAGATTGTGGCCCGAGGCGTGCAGCACGTTGCAATGGAACAGCACGCAGGTGCCGGCGCGGCCGGTGACGGCAACGGGCTCCGGCGAGGTCTTGAGGATCTCGATCATGCGTTGCTTCGGCATTGCCCAGAATTTGTATGACGTCGATTCGTCGTAGACTGGCTCGATGCGGCCGATCTTGTGGCTGCCCGGAATGAGATAGAGCGCGCCGCCCATCTCCGTCGTGTCGGTCATCATCAGGTTGAAGGTCGCCATGTCGGGCTTCCGGCAGCCGTCGCGCATCCACGAGCCGTAATCCTGGTGCCACTGCCAGACCGTACCCTCGATGGCGGGCTTGGTGTTGATCTTGGTGTGATAGACGTAGACGCCGTCGTCCTTCAGCACCTGTTGTACCGGCCGCAGCAGGCGCGGCGTGCGGACCAGCGCGTGGAAAGGCTTCGAGCGGGTCGGTCCGTCATTCTCATGGACCCGGAAGATGGTGCGGACGCCGCCGGTATGCTCGCGAACGACTTCCTCGCTTTCGACGCCGGAGAGCCGGGCGACTTCGCGGCGGAGGACGGCCACTTCGTTGCGGTCGAACAGGTCGGGGAACACGAGGAACCCGTCGCGATCGAACTGCTCGATCTGCTGGTCGGTCAATTCCATGCCGCAGCCTCCCTTTCGTGTCGTTCTTTCGGCAACGCTAACTCAAGGGTCCATCACGTAATAGACCTTTTTCTCTCGCCGCATGCCGAGACGGTCGTAGAAGCGTTGCGAGCCGGAATTTCCCTCGCCGGTTGTCCAGATCACCCTCGTGTCGCCGCGCTCGCGGGCCAATGCCCGGATGCCTTCGATCAGTCTCTCGCCGACCCCCGCAGAGCGTGCGGAGCCACTGACATAGAGTTCCTTGAGGAACAGCCCGTGGCTCAGGTTCGGGCCGGGGAAGTAGGGATTGAGAATGGCGAAGCCCAGGAGCATCCCGTCCTGCTCCGCGACCAGGCACATCGTACCGCCAGGCGGGGCGGCGATGAGGAAGGCGGCGCCCGCCTCACCCGCACCCCGGGCGACGGGGTTGCCGTAATGGTGCTCGTGCTCCTCCAGGAGGAGGGCGAGCTGGGCGTCGTCGCCCGGTTTTGCGTGCCTGATTTGCATGGACGCCCGTCTAACATCGCTGGCCCGCGTCCTCAAAGAACGGCAAAATTGGCGTCAAGCGGGAGTCATGATCAATGGAAGACGTCGTCAATATCGAGGACCTGCGCAAGCTCGCCAAGAAGCGGCTGCCCAAGATCGCCTACGACTTCATCGAGGGCGGCACCGACGACGAAGTCGGGCTCACAACCAACGAGCAGGCCTTCCGCAAGGCGCGCATCGTGCCGCGCTACCTGGTCGACGTCTCGGTGCGCGACCAGTCCACGACCCTGTTCGGCCGCACCTACTCGAGCCCGATCGGCATCGCCCCCACGGGCCTCGCCGGCCTGTTCCGCCACGGCGCCGACCTGATGCTGGCCGAGGCCGCGCGCGACGCCAACGTGCCGTTCATCATGTCGGGCTCCAGCACCGGCTCGATCGAGGATCTCGGCAAGCTGGCGCCCGACCATGGCTGGTACCAGCTCTATTCCGCCAAGGACCAGGCCGTCTCGGAAGACCTCATCAAGCGCTCCGCCGATGCCGGCCTCAGGACGCTGGTCTTCACCGTCGACGTGCCGGAAGGCTCCAACCGCGAGCGCAATACGCGCAACGGCTGGGCGCGCCCGCTGAAGCTCACCTGGAAGACCAAGTTCGAGGCGCTGATGCATCCGGCCTGGATGATGCAGTGGCTGAAGCACGGCACGCCCTATTTCGACAATTGGGCGAAATATGCAGGCCCGAACGCCACGGCCGACAAGGTAGCGGACCTGGTCGCCTACCAGAATCGCGCGCCGATGACCTGGAAGCACGTCGAGCGCTTCCGCGAGCTGTGGAAGGGCAACTTCGTTCTAAAAGGCATTATGCATCCCGATGACGCGATCCGGGCGCACGCGCTGGGCGTCGACGGCGTCATGGTCTCCAACCACGGTGCCCGTCAGCTCGACCTGGCGCCGTCGCCGCTCGAAGTGCTGCCGGCGATCCGCGACGCGGTCGGCGACAAGATGACGGTGATGTTCGACGGCGGCGTGCGCCGTGGCCTCGACGCCATCATCGCGCTCTGCATGGGCGCAAAGTTCGTGTTCGTCGGCCGGCCGACGCTGTACGGCGTGACGGCGGGCGGCATTCCGGGCGCGGCCAAGGCACTGCAGATCTTCCGGCGTGAGGTCGACATCAGCATGGCGCAGATCGGCGCCACCAGGATCTCCGATCTCGGCCCGCAGTTCATGATGTGGAAGGACGAGGAGGATTTGCGCCGCAACCGGCGCTGATCCGCGTTACACTCGTTCCATCGCGCTTCGGCGCGGGGTCCCGCTCTCTCGCAAGACCGTCGTCTGTTCCGGTGAGAGAGTTCGCATGCTTTACTCGTTTGCAACGTCGTCGCCCGTCCTGGCCGGGGCGCTGGCCAGCCTGTGTGCGGGCCTTGCCACCGCGATCGGGGCGATTCCGATCCTGGTGGTCCGGAAGCTTTCGGAGCAGGCGCAGGACATCATGCTGGGCTTCGCCGCCGGCGTGATGCTGGCGGCCTCGTTCTTCTCCCTGATCATTCCCGGCATCGACGTCGCGCAGGAGCAGGGCGCCACCAAGCTGGGCGCCGTCACGCTTGTGATCGCCGGCATCCTGCTCGGGGCCGCCAGCCTGTGGCTGGTTCACCGCTACCTGCCGCACGAGCATTTCATCAAGGGCCGCCAGGGACCCGACGCGCCGCGCTTCCGGCGCATCTGGCTGTTCGTCATCGCGATCACCCTGCACAATTGGCCCGAGGGGCTGGCGGTCGGCGTCGGCTTCGGCGGCGACGATCTCGGGAAGGCGGTAGCGCTGGCGATCGGCATCGGCTTGCAGAACATGCCGGAGGGGCTGGCCGTGGCGGTCGCTCTGCTCACCTTGAACTATACCAAGGGGCAGGCGTTCCTGGTCGCGCTGCTGACGGGACTGGTCGAGCCGATCGGCGGCCTGCTGGGTGCCGGCGCCGTCACCATCGCGCAATCGGTGCTGCCCTGGGGGCTGGCTTACGCCGGTGGCGCAATGATCTTCGTCATCAGCGACGAGATCATTCCCGAAACCCACCGCCGCGGCTTCGAAACCCACGGTACGGTCGGCCTGATGATCGGCCTCGTGGTAATGATGTTCCTCGACGTCATGCTGGGCTGAGCAAAGAAAAAGCCTCCTCCGCCGGGGCGGAGGAGGCTCTTCCTGAACCTATTTGCTGTGGCTTACTGCACGACCTCGAAGAGGCCGGCGGCGCCCATGCCGCCGCCGATGCACATCGTCACGACGACATTCTTGGCCTTGCGGCGACGGCCCTCGATGAGGGCGTGGCCTGTGCAGCGCGCGCCGGTCATGCCGAACGGATGGCCGATCGAGATCGAACCGCCGTTGACGTTCAGCTTCTCGTTGGGGATGCCGAGCTTGTCGCGGCAGTAGAGGACCTGGACCGCGAAGGCTTCGTTCAGTTCCCAGAGGTCGATGTCGTCCATCTTCAGGCCGAAGCGCTTCAGGAGCTTCGGGATTGCGTAGACCGGGCCGATGCCCATTTCGTCCGGCTCGCAGCCGGCGACGACCAGGCCCTTGTAGATGCCGAGCGGCTTCAGGCCGCGCTTGGCGGCTTCGGCATCACTCATGATGACCGAGGCCGAGGCGCCGTCGGAGAGCTGGCTGGCATTGCCGGCGGTGATCCACTTGTCGGGACCGGCGACCGGCTGCAGCTTGGCCAGGCCCTCCAGCGTCGTCTCCGGACGATTGCCCTCGTCCTTGGTGAGCTTGACCGTCTTCTTGGTGGTCTCGTTCGTGTTCTTGTCGGTGACCAGCATCGTGGTCTCCATCGGCACGATCTCGTCGTCGAACTTGCCGGCCTGCTGGCCCGCCGCTGTGCGGAGCTGGCTCTGCAGCGAGTACTCGTCCTGCGCCTCGCGGCTGATCTTGTAGCGGGCGGCGACCGTGTCGGCCGTCGTGATCATGGCGTGGTAGATGCCCGGAACGTGTTCCTGCACCCACGGGTTCACGAGGCGGTTCTTGTTGCCGCCCGGAGGACCCTGGACCAGCGAGACCGACTCGAGGCCGCCGGCGATCATCACCGGCACCTTGTCGACCAGCACGCGCTGCGCGGCCATCGAGATGGTCTGCAGGCCCGAGGAGCAGAAGCGGTTGACGGTCACGCCCGAGACGCTGACCGGGGCGCCGGCGCGCATCGCCGAGACGCGGGCGACGTTGGAGCCCGTGGTGCCTTCCGGCGCGGCGCAGCCCAGGATCACGTCCTCGACTTCGGCCAGGTCGACCTTGGCGCGCTCGGCGGCGTGCTTGATCACGTGCGCGCCCATGTCGGCGCCGTGGGTGTCGTTGAACACGCCGCGGAACGCCTTGCCGATCGGCGTACGGGCGGTGGAGACGATTACTGCATCAGCCATTTTGAACTTCCTCTCTCTCTTTTTGGTTCCTCCCCATTCAAATGGGGAGGTGCCACGCGAAGCGGGGCGGAGGGGTCAGAGGCAGCGGTCGTGCGGCCCCTGACCCCTCCGTCTCGCGCTGCGCGCGAGCCACCTCCCCCGCTGACGGGGGAGGGTTGTTGGATCAGACGCTAGAGAACTTCTTGCCTTCCTGCACCAGCTTCTTGAGCAGCGGGGCAGGTTCCCAGAACGGGTCGCCGGAAGCGTCGCGATACTTCAGCAGCGCGTCGTGGATGGTCTTGAGGCCCACCACGTTGTCGGCCCACCACATCGGGCCGCCGCGATAGACCGGCCAGCCGTAGCCGTTGACCCAGATCACGTCGATGTCGAGCGAGCGCTGGGCCATGCCCTCTTCGAGGATCTTGGCGCCCTCGTTCACCATCGGGTAGAGCGCGCGTTCCAGGATCTCCTGGTCGGAGATGGCGCGGCGCGTGATGCCGAGCTTCTTCGAGGTCTCCTCGATGATCTTCTCGACCTCGGGGTCGGGGATCGGCGTGCGGTCGGGCAGATTGTACTTGTAGTAACCCGAGCCGGTCTTCTGGCCGAAGCGGCCCAGCTCGCAGATCGCGTCGGCGACGTAGCCGGTGTAGCGCACGTTGCGCTTTTCCTTCTCGTTCTTGCCCTGGCGGATGCGCCAGCCCACGTCGTTGCCGGCGAGGTCGCTCATGGCAAAGGGGCCCATCGGGAAGCCGTAGTCGTACACCACCTTGTCGATCTGCTGGGGAAGGGCGCCTTCCTCCATCATGTAGGCCGACTGGATGCCCCTCATGCGCAGCATGCGATTGCCGACGAAGCCTTCGCAGACGCCGACGAGGACCGGGATCTTGCCGATCTTCTTGGAGAACGACATGACCGTGGCGATGACGTCCTTCTCGGTCGCCTTGCCGCGCACATTCTCCAGCAGCTTCATGACGTTGGCCGGCGAGAAGAAGTGCATGCCGATCACGTCGCCGGGCCGCTTCGTGTAGGAGGCGATCTGGTTGACGTCGAGGCCGGACGTATTGGTGGCGAGGATGGCGCCGGGCTTGGCGACCTCGTCGAGCTTCTTGAAGACGACTTCCTTCACTTCCATCGTCTCGAACACCGCCTCGATGATGACGTCGGCGTCCTTCAGCGCGTTGTAGTCGAGGGTCGGCGTGATCAGCGCCATGCGCTTCTCGACGTCTTCCGCCTTCATGCCGCCGCGCTTGGCGGTGTTCTCGTAGTTGGTGCGGATGGTCTTGAGGCCGCGATCCAGCGCTTCCTGGCTGGTCTCCAGCAGGGTGACGGGGACGCCCGCGTTGGCGAAGTTCATGGCGATGCCGCCGCCCATCGTGCCGGCGCCGATGATGCCGCCGGACTTGATCTCGCGCTGCGGCGTGTCGGCCGGGACGTCCTTGACCTTGGCGGCCTCGCGCTCGGCGAAGAAGTAGTAGCGCTGCGCGGCCGATTCCGAAGAGGTCAGCAGCTCGCTGAACAGCTCGCGCTCGCGCTTCATGCCCTCGTCGAACGGCAGCTCGACGGCGGCCTGTACCGTCTTGATGATGTTCCACGGCGCCTTGAAGCCGCGCGCCTTGCGGGCGATCGACTTCTCGGTCTCGGCGAACAGGTCGGGCGATTCCAGGTTGACGGTGAGGTCGCGGACGCGGCGCAGCGGCGCCTTCTGCGCCAGCAGCATCTCGGCATGGGCGATCGCGCCCTTCAGCAGGTCGCCCTCGACGATCGCGTCGACGATGCCCTTGCTCTTGGCTTCGGGCGCCGGGATGTGGCGGCCCGAGAGCATGGCGTCGAGCGCGTACTTCGCGCCGGTGAGACGCGGCAGGCGCTGAGTGCCGCCGGCACCCGGCAGGAGGCCCAGATGCACTTCCGGCAGGCCCATGCGCGTGGTCGGGAGCGAAACGCGATAGTGCGCCCCCAGCGCCGTCTCGAGGCCGCCGCCCAGCGGCGTGCCATGCAGGGCCGCCACGATCAGCTTGGGCGAATTCTCCATGGTCGAGATCACGTCGTTCAGGTTCGGCCCCGACGGCGGCTTGCCGAACTCGCGGATGTCGGCGCCGGCGATGAAGGTGCGGCCGCCGCCGATCAGGACGATGGCATCGACGCCGGAATCCTGCGCGAACGCCTCGACGCCTTCCTTGATGCCGGCGCGGACCGCCGCGGCCAGCGCGTTCACCGGCGGATTGTTGATGGTGAGGATTCCGATGCGCCCCTCTTTGGAGCGTATGACAGCGTCGGACATGGACGTTCTTCCCTGGTGAGACCCGTTTCGGACGGGTGGTCTTAGCAATCTCTGCCTGCCCCGCCCAGCGGCCTCGCGTTTCGCTTTGCGGAGATAGGTGCAGTTACACAGCCTAGCTCCTGACAAAGTCAGCCGCTATGCATCGCCGCACAAAAACGAAACTGGGAGGCCTTGAGCCAATGACCAAAGTAATCACCACCCGTCGCAGTCTCCTGCGTGCCGGCGCCGGCGCCGGCCTGATCGTCGCCGCCCCGTCTATCGTGCGTGCCCAGGGAGCGGTTTGGCCCAACAAGCCGATCACCATCGTCGTGAATTTCCCCGCCGGCGGTCTCACCGACGGCATCGCCCGTGCCTTCGGCCAGTCCGTGAGCCAGGCCACCGGCCAGCAGGTGATGATCGACAACAAGCCGGGCGCCAGCGGCAACATCGGCGCGGCCCTCGTCGCCCGTGCACCGGCCGACGGCTACACCTTCCTGCATTCGGTCTCGAGCACGCTCATCCAGAACCGGGTGATGTTCAAGACGCTGGGCTTCGATCCCGACAAGGACCTCACCGTCGTGTCCGGCACCTCTTCCGGCGTACTGCCGGTCGTCGTGCACAAGTCGCTGCCGGCCGAGGTGAACGACCTCAAGTCGTTCATCGAGTACGCCAAGAAGAACAAGGTGAACTTCGGCTCGTGGGCGATGGGCTCATCGGCCCACATCTTCGCCCAGACATTGAACGAGAAGTACGGTCTCACCATGGAGGTCGTAACCTACAAGGGCGAGGCGCCGATGTGGCAGGACATGGGGGCGGGCCAGCTGCAGGCCGCCATGGGCAGCCCGCAGGCGATGAACGCGCTGATCGTGAAGGGCGATGTCCGCGGCATCGCGGCGCCGTCGAAGGTGCGCGCCCGCGTATTTCCCAACGTGCCGACCTCGCGCGAGCAGGGCTTCGACGACGATGCCTTCACCGTATCGGGCTGGCTGGCGCTGGCTGCGCCCGCCGCGACGCCGAAGGATATCGTCAAGAGGATGTCCGATCTCTGGGTCGCCGCCGCCGACTCCGAGCCCGGCAAGAAGATGATGGACAGCTTCGCCCTCGTGGAGAAGCCGATGCCCCACGAGGAAGTCATGGCCGACTATGAGCGGCTGAAGACGGTCCTCATCCCGCGCATCGTCGCGCTGGGCATGAAGCCCGAGTAGCGATCAAGCCGAGACCCGCTTCAGGGTTTCGTCAAACCAGCGTGCGAGGCCGGTCATGCGGGCGTCCTCGTGCTGCTGGCCCATGAGCTGCAGGCCGACCGGCAGGCCGCCGACGCTCATCAGCGGCAGGGTGACGACCGGCGCGAACAGCATCGAGCTGGGAGCGTTGAACACGAAGTCGCCGGTCGGACGCGGCGCCAGCGGCTGGCCGGGCACGTCTCCGGACCAGACCGGCGCCGGACCGGGGCAGGCGAGCGTGATCGCCGCATCGGCAAGCGGTGCCATCGTTGCATGCATCCGCTGGGCGTTCTGGCGAGCCAGCAGCGCCATGCGATAATCGTCGAGCGACATCGTCTCGGCCTTCGCAAGCGTCGCCTTGGCACGCTCGCTGACGCCGGCCGGATTGTTGTCGACGATGCCGCGCTGTCCCCAGCGATTTTCCCAGCTTGTCACGCCACCGCAGATGTTGCGGCCGTTGGCGATCGACTGTTCCAGCGCCTCGACCCAGGGATGATCCTTGCGGCGGATCAGCTCGACGCCGGCGTCGCGCAGTTGCTTCAGCACGCCGTCGAAGGCGGCCTTGGTCGGATTATCGACCTCGACCCAGCCCTCGGTCTCCAGCACGACGAGGCGGTTCGGCTTCACGGCGGCGGGCAGCCTCGAGGGACCCATCAGGCCGACCTCGCCGCGATCGCCGCCGGCGCGCCGGGCGATCTCGATCGCGACCTGCCACATGTCCTGCAGCGAATTGGCGTGCGGCCCGTGCGTGCTCTGGCTGGTCGCCTGGCGCTCGCCGCGATTGATGCCACCCTGCGTCGGCTTCAGCGCGTAGTTTCCGCAATAGGCGGCGGGGCGGATGATCGAGCCGCCGACCTGCGTGCCGATGGCGGCCGGCACCATGTTGGCGCCGACGGCAGCGGCCGAGCCGGAGGAGGAGCCGCCCGGCGTACGCGTCGCATCGAACGGATTGGTCGTGGCGCCGGGATGCGAGCCGCCCAGCTCGGCCGTCACCGCCTTGGCGAGGATGATCGCGCCCGCCTGGCGCAGCGCCCAGACGGCGGCATTGTCGCGCTTGGGGAAATTGCCCTTGAAGGCCTCGCAGCCCATCTGCGTGGGCATGTCCTTCGTTTCGAGCAGGTCCTTGATGGCGAGCGGCATGCCGTCGATGGCGGAAAGCGGCTTGCCTTCCTTCCAGCGTGCGGTGCTGGCGTCGGCTGTTTCACGGGCGGACGCTTCGTTGATCGCCGTGAATGCCTTCACCACCGGCTCGCGCGCCGCCACCGTCTCCAGGCAGCGTTCGAGATAGGCGCGCGGCGTGTCGCTGCCGTCGGCGAAGCGCTTCGTCGCATCGTGGAAGGTAAGCGGCTTGAAATCCTTGTACGCGGTCATTTTCAATCGGTCCCTTGTTGAGGGACCGACCCTAGCATGCGTCAGCGCACCCGATAGCGCTCGATCGCATCCAGATCGAAGGTGAAGCCGAGGCCCGGACGGTCGGGCACGGCGATGCAGCCGTCCTCGACCTTGATCGCCTCGCGATAGAGTTTCGAGGTCCAGGGCATGTATTCCAGCCATGTCGTGTTGGCGAAGGCGCCGAGGATGCCGATGCTCTGCTGCGTGAAGAGATGGTTGGAGATCGCGATGTCGTGCGCGGCTGCGAGATGCGCCACCTTCACGAACTCGCTGACGCCGCCGACGCGGCCGAGATCGGCCATCCAGATGTCGGCGGCGCCGTGGGCGAGCATCTCGCGGAAGCCGTAGCGCGTCGCCTCGGTCTCGCCGCTGGCGATCGGCGTGTCGAGCGCCGCCGCGACCTTCGCCGAGCCGCGATGGTCGTAGGGCGCGACCGGCTCCTCGAACCAGGTGAGGTCGAACGCCTCCAGCTTGCGGCCGAGCCGGATCGCATGGTCGGCGGTGAAGCCACGGCTGGCGTCGCACATCAGCGAGACCCTGGGGCCGATCGCCTTGCGCACGGCGGCGACTCTCTCGACGTCTTCTTCGACATGCGCCTTGCCGACGCGCATCTTCACGCCCCGAAACCCCTCGGCCACGTAGCCGGCGGCTTCCGTCGCCAATTCGTCGGGTGTTGCGGAGAGCCAAAGACCGGCACTGGAATAGACGGGGATACGATCGTGTGCGGCGCCCAGCATGTGGGTGACCGACTGACCGAGCGCCTTGCCCTTGGCATCCCACAAGGCGGTGTCGACGCCTGCGAGGCCGAAGATCGTCACGCCTTTGTGCCCGAGAAAGTAGAGCTCGCGCCACATCCGGTCCCAGAAGCGCTCGGCGTAGCGGATGTCCTCGCCGACGAGAGCAGGCTTCAGACTGTCGACCATTGCGCGCAACACCTCGATCCGCCGTCCGCCCAGCGTGAAGAGGAAACTCTCGCCCGTTACGCCGACGTCGGTGTCGACGAAGATCAGAACGCAGCCGATGCGGTCGTTGCTGACGCCGCTGGAATTGCGCGTCGGCCGGTCGAGCGGCACCTCGACGAGAATGGTCCTGAGATCGGTGACGCGCATCGCTTCTGTTCCTCCAGGATCGGCTGACTCGAAAAAGGTTGCGTCACGAAAGTGTGTGACCAGCGCGATGAACCGGCGCCGAAGCAAGTGCGTACCACACAACGACAAGGCTGCAAGAGATGCGGTCCTGTCAGGCCTTCGGCGAGCGCGCCGCCGTCGGTCGCAACACATGAAGAATCATTCAACTGGAGAAAACCTATGCTCAAGCGTCATACGCTGATTGCAGCCGCGGCCCTGTGCGTTCTGTCCACGGCCCCCGCCTTCGCCCAGACAATGGCTCCCGCCTCCGGCACGGCCTCGACTCCGGCCAATCCGATGGTCGGCGGCGCGCCGATGTATGCCAATAAGAACATCGTCGAGAACGCCGCTGCCTCGAAGGACCATACTACGCTCGTTGCGGCGGTGAAGGCGGCGGGCCTCGTCGAGACCCTCCAGGGTCCAGGCCCGTTCACGGTCTTCGCGCCGACGGATGCGGCCTTCGCCAAGCTTCCGGCGGGCACGGTCGATATGCTGGTGAAGCCCGAGAACAAGGCCAAGCTCACCAAGATCCTGACCTGCCATGTCGTGGCCGCCAATGCCCTGTCGCCGGCGATCGCCAAGATGATCGCAGACGACAAGGGCACGCACCCCGTCAAGACGGTCGGTGGATGCGTCCTGCAGGCGAAGATGATGGGCGACAAGATCACGCTCACTGACGAGAACGGCAACGTCGCAACGGTGACCATCGCCGACGTCAAGCAGTCGAACGGCGTGATCCACGTGATCGACACGGTCCTGTTGCCGAAGGGCTAGTCCCTGCAATCTGCGAGTGGAGGCGGCGGGGGTTTTCCCCGCCGCTTTCATTTGCGCTAGGCTATCCGCATCCATTGCGCCGGATGCTCGTTGTCAGGTGGGTATCGGCGGAATCTCAGGGGAGGCGGGTTGATGGTCACGAAGCGGCCGCGCATCGAGGGATACGCCGTGATCTCCACCGAAGGCATGATCGCGGCGTCGGACGGATCGTTTCCGGAGAACCTCAAGATTCCGGCCGATCACGAATTCTATCAGGCCTCTGTCGACCGGGCGGCCGCCGTCGCCAACGGCCGGCATTCTGCGGAGGGTGGGCCCAAAGAAGCCGCACGCCGTCGCATCGTGCTGACGCGGCGGGTCGATCGTGTGATCGCTGATCCAGACAATCCTAACGCGGTCCTCTGGAATCCGGCATCCGCCCCGTTCGAGGAGGCATGGATGAAGCTGAATCTCGACGGCGGGACGCTGGCCGTCGTCGGCGGAACCGACGTGTTCGGTCTTTTCCTCAACATCGGCTACGATTCCTTCTTCCTGACACGCGCCGAAGCGAGCGTCCCGCGCGGCCGCCCGGTCTTTCCCGGCGTCGGCAGGAATGCGACGCCCGAAGAAGTGCTGCAGAAGCATGGCATGGTCCTGCACGAAACGCGCATGCTCGACGCCGCCACCAATACGCGGGTCGAGGAGTGGGTCCCGAAGGCCTAGAAGTCGACGACCAGCCCGTCGTGCGCCGCTTCGAGCGCGATTTCGGAACCGCGGCCCAGGAGCTCGGCGCTCATGTGAGTGACGATCGTACGCCTGGCGCCGATCTGCGGCAGATGGTTGACCAGCGTGGTGTAGTCGATGTGGTACTTCATCACCTTGTCGAAGAAGTAGGCCTCGCAGATGAATAGGTCGGCGTTGCGGGCCGCGGGGATCAATTCCTCCACCCATTCGGTGTCGCCCGAATAGGTGAGCACCTTTCCCTCGGTCTCGATGCGCAGGGCATAGGAGGGGGCTCCGCTATAGTGGTTCATCAGGTAAGGCGTGACGGCGAGCCCGTTCGTCTCGACCCGCTCATGCAGCTCCAACTCGCGGATCTCCAGTTCGAACTTGCGCTGCACCTGGGTCGAGCCCGCGAACATCGCCTCCATGATCGTCATGAGACGGTCGCGAAACCCAGGCGGACCGGCCAGCAGTAGAGGCGCGGTGCGGCGGCTGACGAGCTGGGCGTCGAGCAGGAAGAAGGGCAGGCCTGCGAAATGATCGCCGTGCAGGTGGCTCACCAGCACCGTCGAGATCGCATTGGGCTCGACCTCCCATTTGCGGATGGCGACCATGGAGGAGGCACCGCAGTCCACCAGCAGGTTGCCGTGCGCCATGCGCTCGAGGTGGAAACAGGTATTGAACCGTCCGCCGCTGCCAAAGGCATCGCCGGAGCCGAGGAACTGGAGCCGCATGGATTAGGGTGCCTGCTCCAGGCTCGACACCGAGTTGGTGAGCGTGGTGCGGCGCATGTCGCGCACTTCGGCCGAATTGAACCGGCGGGCACGGTGCATGGTGGCGCGGTTGTCCCACATTACCAGGTCATGCGGCCGCCACACATGGGCATAGACGAACTGCCGTTGGGTGGCGTGCTCGGTGAGGTCACGCAGGAAGGCGCGCGCCTCGGGCATCGGCCAGCCCTCGATGCCGCCGGCATGGCTGGCGAGATAGAGCGACAGGCGGCCCGAGCCGGGATGGCGGCGCACGAGACGCTGGCGCACCGGCGCCCACTTCACGCGCTCGGCCTCGGTGAAGTCTTCGAAGCCCAGCATGCCGCGCGAGAAGATCTGGCTGTGCAGGCAGATGAGATCGTGCACCTCCCGCTTCTCGGCGTCGCTCAGTGCATCGTAGGCAGCGCGCATGTCGGCGAATTCCGTGTTGCCGCCGGCCGACGGGATCGTGCGCGCCGACAGCAGCGAATAGAGGGCCGGCACTTCCTTGAACGAGCTGTCGGAATGCCAGAGCTGGTTGCCGAGACTGAACAGGCGGCGGCGGTCGTCGCGCGCAAGCACGTTGCCGTGGCGGTCGAGATTGGAAATGTCGTTCAGGTCCATGCTCATGCGCCGTTCCTCCGGCGGCATGATGTCTCCGGTGGCCTGTTCGAGCGGCCCGAGCTGGCGGCTGAAGGCGAGCTGGCTCTCGTCGTCGAGCTTCTGGTCGCGGAACACCAGCACGCCGTACTGGTTCATCCCGTCGTGGATGAAGGCGATTTCCTCGTCGCTGAGGCGATGGGTGAGGTCGATGCCCGAGACTTCGCCAGCGAAGAACGGACGGTCCTGCGGATCGAGGGGGCGAATGGCTTTGCTCATGGTCCCGAGAGGCTAGCCCGGAAGCCGATGAACCGCGAGGCGCGACGGCGGCATTTTGCTATGTTGGCTCGCAATGCAGCATGACCCGTCCGTTCCGCCGCGCCGCAACATCGGCAAGGCGGAGCTCTTCTTCGGCTTCCTCAAGATCGGACTTCTGGGCTTCGGCGGCATCGCGCCGTGGGCACGCCATATCATCGTCGAGGAAAAGCGCTGGCTCACCGATCGGGAATTCGCCGAACTCCTGGGCGTCGGGCAGGTGCTGCCCGGCCCGAACGTGATGAACGCTTCCATCCTCATTGGCGACCGCAACCAGGGCCTGATCGGCGTGGTGCTCTGCCTGCTGGGGCAGTTGGTGATGCCCCTCATTATTGTGGTGGCACTCGCCGTCTTCTACGACCGCGTCGCCTCGGTGCCCGAGGTCAACGCCGCGCTGATCGGAGCGGCAGCGGCCTCCGCCGGCCTGGTGCTGGGGACGGCGCTCAAGATGGTACGCAACATCCGGCCGACCCTGCTGCCGCTCGGCATCGGCGCGGCGGGCTTCGCGGCGATCGGCCTGCTGCGCTGGCCGCTCATCCCCGTCGTGCTCGTCCTGGTGCCGCTTGCCATCGCCGCCACCTGGCTGGGGCGCCGCAAATGACCGGCGTGCTCGTCGAACTGGGCCGCACGTTCGCGACCCTTTCGCTGGTCTCGATCGGCGGCATCAACGCGCTGCTGCCCGAGATCCACCGGCAGGTCGTCGACGTCCATGGCTGGATGACCGACCAGGCCTTTGCCAGCGCCTTTGCCATCGCCAATGCCTCGCCCGGTCCCAACATCATCTTCGTCAGCCTGATCGGCTGGCAGGTCGCGGGTCTGCCGGGCCTGCTGGTCTCGACGCTCGCCATCCTGATTCCGTCCAGCACGCTCGCCTATTTCGCAGGCCGTGCCCTGACGCGCTGGTCACATCATCCGGCCGTCGCGGTACTGCGCGACGCGCTGATCCCCGTCGCGCTCGGCCTGATGCTGGCCTCCGGCGTTTCCATGATGCGTACCGTCGACCGCGACGTCGTCACGGTCCTGATCAGCCTTGCGACGGCCGCCTTCGTCTATACGACCCGGCGCAATCCGCTGTGGGCGCTGGCGGCAGGCGCACTCGTCAACGTGGCGGCGCTGCATCTCTTCTAACTGTCGTCGTGAGCGAAATAGCTGTCGTCCGGAGCGCAGGGAAGGGCCTTGCGGAACGACCGAAGTACGCCTTAACGAACGCCAGATCGTTCGCTTCGCTCAGGATGACAGCGGAGCAGGCCGCACCTTCGGCAGTTCCGACCACTCGCGGAACAGGCGGCCGTTGTCCTGGTCGAAGAGTTCGTCCAGCACCTTCGACGACTGGATGCGCTCGACGCGGAAGTTGCGATAGCCGTTGCGCAGCTCGCACCAGGCGCCGACCAGCGTGACGTCGACATAGTAGGCCATGGCGATCGGCCAGACGGTGCGGTTGGTTCGCCGGCCCTTCTCGTCGACATAGGCGATGTGGAGTTTGCGGCTGTCGCGGATCGCGCTCCGCACGTCGGCGAGATCGACTCCCTGGGGTTCGACCGTGTCCCCGGGCGAGACATAGACCGGCGTCTCGGTGAGTTGGCGGCGCAGCGCCTCCGGCAGCACCACCGTCACCTTGGAGAAGACGCTGTCGGCAGCCTCCTGCAGCTTGGTGTCACGCAAACGTCGAACGAGGCGCGCGCCGATGGCGATGGCTTCCACCTCATCGGCGGTGAACATCAGCGGTGGCAGGTCGAAACTCTTGCGCAGCACGTAGCCGATGCCGGCGGCCCCATCGATCGGGACGCGGCGAGCCTGCAGGGTGGCGATGTCGCGATAGATGGTGCGGGGTGTCACTTCGAGTTCGCGCGCGATCGTTGCGGCGGTGACCGGCCCTGTGGCGGTGCGCAGATGCTGGATGATGTCGAACAGGCGATCGGAGCGTCGCATCAGGCCCATTTTATGGGCCTATTTCACTGCTGACACAACGCTGTCAGGAGGACGTCGCTAGGGTCTCCAATCTTCCAGAGCGATTGAGAACTTGGTGCCCCGAATAGATACATCCATACCGCGCGTGCCGGCGCTCACCCCGGTCGCTCGACGCAACACGGTGCCGACCCAGCCGGTCTTCCGCGCCGACGACTTGGCTTATGTCTCTGGCTTGCCGCCGGTGACTCCAGAGACCGGCGCCTATGACACCCTGCCGGTCGACGCGCCGCCGCGGCGGATGCTCGACCATCCAAGATCGTGTTGGGAGCCGACGGGCTCGGCGTTGAAGCGCCTCGTGAGGCGCAACGTCTCCTGTTCGAACCCGGCCTATTTCGCGGCCATCGAGATGGGTCCCAAGTATTTCGGCGCTCCCAGGCCGGCGCGCATCTTCATGTACACCTTGGGCCGGTTCGGGCCCTTCGATCTCGGAATCCACCGTGTCGCCCTCACGAACTAGGCAAGCCCTCGTCGGAACGGTGCTGCTCGCGGCGTCGGCCGTGGCCTATTCCAGCGGCGGCTTCTACACCCGGCTGATCGACCTCGACGCCTGGACGATGCTGTTCTGGCGCGGTCTGTTCGGCGGAATGTTTCTGGCCGGCATGGTGGCCTGGCGGGAGCGGGGGCGGGTCGGGTCGGCGGTTTTCGCGATCGGCCGCGACGGGCTGCTGATCGCGCTCGGCTCTGCGCTGGCGACGGTGTGCTTCCTGAATGCGCTGCGCCTCTCGACGGTGGCGGACGTGCTTGTGATCGATGCCACGATCCCCTTCGTGACGGCGGGCATCGCCTGGCTGGTGCTTCGAGAGCGCGAGGACTGGGTCACGCTGGCTGCGACCATTGCCGCTGCGGGCGGCGTCGCGATGATGATGGGCGCGGTCGGGGCGGAGGGCCGCCTGCCGGGCAACCTGCTTGCCTTCGGCATGGTCGTGCTGATGTCGTGCGTGCTGGTGTTGATCCGGCGCCATCCTGGGGTGAGCATGCTGCCGGCAGTCGGCCTCTCGGCGTTCCTGTGTGCGCTGATCGTGTTGCCCTTCGCGCGGCCGCTCTCGGTGAGCGGGGAGGAGCTGTTGCTGCTGGCGTTGTTCGGGGCCAGCCAGTTCGGTCTCGGCCTGTTGCTTCTGGCACTGGGCACGCCGCTGGTTTCGGCGACGCGCGGTGCGCTGATCGGCGTGCTGCAGACGCCGCTCGGAACCCTCTGGGTCTGGCTGGCCTTCGGCGAGACGCCGGGGCTTGCCACGCTGGGCGGCGGCTTCATTGTCGTCGCGGCAGTCGTTTGCGACATCGCGATCCGTCGGCCACAGGAGGAGATAACGTAACGAATCCGGTGGGTTGACGGGCGCGCTGATCAACCATACATTTGAACAGTTGTTCAAATGTCTAAAGTAAAGAAAACCCTCCTGTCCGACGACCACGCGGTGGCGCTGGCCGACCTGTTCCGGCTGCTGGGCGATCCGACGCGGCTGAAGATCGTGGTCTCCTGCCTGCGCGCACCGCTCGCGGTCTCGGACATCGCCGACCGGCTCGGCCTCTCGGTGTCGCTGGTAAGCCATCACCTGCGACTTCTGAAGGGCGCGCGGCTGGTGCGGGCCGACCGGCAGGGCAAGCAGGTCTACTACGAGGCCGACGACCTCCATGTCCGCCGCATGGTCGAGGACATGGTCACCCACATCGCGGAGCACTGACATGAGCGCCGGTTGCCACAGTCATGATCACGGTCACGGGCACAGCCACAGCCACGATCACGGCGTTGCCGCGGCGGCTTCGCCCGCCTACCGGCGCATCCTGTGGGTCGCGCTGGCGGTGAACCTCGCCATGTTCGTCATCGAGATCGGCGCCGGCGTGGCCGCGCAGTCGGTCTCGCTGTTGGCGGACTCTCTCGACTTCCTGGGCGATGCCGGCAATTACGCCGTCAGCCTGTTCGTGCTGGGCATGGCGATCCATTGGCGTGCCCGCGCGTCGCTGCTGAAGGCCGCCAGCATGGGCGCCTTCGGCCTGTGGGTCGCGATCACCACCTTCAACCACGCGATGGCGGGCACCGTGCCGGCGGCGCCGGTGATGGGCATCGTCGGCGCGCTGGCGCTGGCCGCCAACTTCGGCGTGGCGCTGCTGCTCTATCGCTGGCGCGAGGGCGACAGCAACATGCGCTCGGTTTGGATCTGCACGCGCAACGATGCGATCGGCAACGTGGCCGTGCTGGCCGCCGCAGCGGGCGTATTCGGTTCGGGCACCGGCTGGCCGGACTATCTCGTCGCCGCGATCATGTCCGGCCTGGCCCTGATGGGCGCCGTCCAGGTGACGCGCCAGGCGATTGCCGAGCTGCGTCAGTCCCGGAATGGCACTCTTCAGGCGGTCGGGAGCCTGTAGCTCTCGAACTGCTTGCGCAGGGCGGTCTTGAGGATCTTGCCGGTGGCGCCGTGCGGGATGGCGTCGATGAACTGCACGTCGTCCGGCATCCACCACTTGGCGATCTTGCCCTCGAGGAACTTCAGGACGTCGGCCTTCTCGACGGTGGCCTCCGGGCGGCGAACGACGATGAGGAGCGGGCGCTCGTCCCACTTGGGGTGAGCGACGCCGATCACCGCAGCCTCGGCGACGCCGGGGCAGCCCATGGCGGCGTTCTCGAGATCGATCGAGCTGATCCACTCGCCGCCCGACTTGATCACGTCCTTCGAACGGTCGGTGATGACCACGGAGCCGTCTGTTTCGATCTTGCAGACGTCGCCGGTATGGAACCAGTCGTCCTCGACGAACTGGTTCCTGCCGTCACCCTTCATGTAGCCCTTCACGATCCACGGACCGCGCACGACCATGTTGCCGGAGACGCTGCCGTCGTGCGGCAGGTCGTTGCCGGCATCGTCGACGATCTTCATCTCGCATCCGAACACCGGGCGGCCCTGCTTGGCAGTGATGGCGAAGCGGTCGGCGTCGGGCAGGTTGCGTTCGCCCCTGTTGAAGCGGGTCAGCGTGCCGAGCGGGCTCATCTCGGTCATGCCCCAGCCCTGGGCGACCTCGACCTCGTGTTCCTTCCAGAAGCGCTCGATCATCGCGTAGGGCACGGCCGAACCGCCGATCAGCGTGCGCTTGACCGAACTCATCCTGAGCTTGTTCTGCTGGCAGTAGTCGAGCAGCGCCAGCCATACCGTGGGCACGCCGGCCGACAGCGTCACCTGCTCCTTGTCGAGCAGCTCGTAGATGCTGGCGCCGTCGAGCTTGAAGCCCGGGAAGACCAGCTTGGTGCCGCAGAAGGGGCCGGCATAGACGAGGCCCCAGGCGTTGGCATGGAACATCGGCACGACGGGCAGGATGGTCGTGTCGGGATCGAGCGCCAGCACCGGTCCCGAGCACATCATCATCGAGTGGATCATCGTCGAGCGGTGCGAGTAGAGCACACCCTTCGGATTGCCGGTGGTACCCGACGTGTAGCAGAGCGACGAGGCCGTCTTCTCGTCGAACTCGGGCCACTTGAGCGTGCCGGGCTTGTCGGCGATCAGCTCCTCGTAGCAGAGCAGTTTCGGGATCTTGGCCGAGGTCGGCATGTGGGCGCGGTCGGTCATGACCACGATGTGCTTCACGGTCTTGAGCTGGTCGTAGACGGCCTCGACGACCGGCACGAGGTTCAGGTCGACGAAGATGATCTGGTCCTCGGCATGGTTGGCGATGTAGGCCACATGCTCGGGTGCCAGGCGCGGGTTCAGCGTGTGCAGCACCGCGCCGATGCCGGAGATGCCGAAATAAAGCTCGAAATGCCGGTAGGTGTTCCAGGCGATGGTGCCGACCCGGTCGCCGAGCTTGATGCCCAGACCCTGCAGGGCTTCCGCCAGCTGCTTGGCCCGCTTGTGCGCGTCCTTGTACCCGTAGCGGTGGATCGGCCCCTCGACGGTGCGCGTCACGATCTCGACGTCGGGATAGGCGGCGGCCGCATAGTCGATGATCTGCGAGATCAACAGCGGACGGTCTTGCATCAAACCCTGCATGGCGTTCCCTCTTTTACGCGTGCCGCTCGATATGAAGGCTTCTTAGGGTTAGGAGCGGCTTGATGTCCGGTTCTAGACCGAGTCCTTGCCCGCCGGGAAGGCTGACGCTTCCGTCACGCACCGAAAAAACGTCCTGCAGGATGCCTTCGCGCAGCGGATTGGGATTGGCGTCGACTTCCAGAAGGCCGGGGCCACGTACGGCGGCCAGCAAGTGCAACGAATGGATGAGCCCGATCCCGCCGCCCAGGAAGTGCGGACAGAAGGTCCGGCCGGCGGCGAGGGCAGCGCGGGCCACCGGCAGGCAGCCCGAATGGCCGCCCCATTTGGCCGCGTCCGGCTGGATCACGCCGAACAGGCCGCTGTCGATCGCTTCCTGGAAAGGACCGGCGCCGCGCAGGTTTTCGCCGGCCGCAAGCCGGGTCGGCGCCACCGCGGCGACCTGCGTCCACTCGGCGAGCGGCCGGTCGGCCATCAATGGCTCCTCGATCCAGCCCAGTCCAAACTCCGCGAGCTTCGGCACCATCGCGCACGCTGCGCGCAGGTCCCAGCCCTGGTTGGCGTCGACCATCAGCCGTTCGCCGGCCCGCAGCTCTTGGGCGATCGGGCGCAGCGAGCCGAGATCGGTTTCCTCGCCGAAGCCTACCTTGACCTTGAAAGCGTGATAACCCGAGGCGCGCATGCGGCCCACCGTGTCGTAGGCGGCGCGGCCGGGATTAAGGCCCGACGCGTAGACCGGGACCGGTGCATCGTCGGTGCCTCCCAGCGCGCGCCACAGCGGCAGGCCGCGCTTGCGCGCGCGCAGGTCGTGGATCGCGAGGTCGAGGCCCGCGGCCGCGGCGGAGAGCGCGCCGGCATCGCCGCTCTGCACGCGCAGCACATGCAGGGCGCGGTCGATCTCGCTCCACAGGTTGACCGGATCGTCGAGCGACTTGCCCAGAGCCCGGGGCGCCAGGATGTCGGCGAACAGCAGCGCGCGATGCTCGGCGGCGGCATTGGGGAAGTTGCACCAGATCTCACCCCAGCCGCGCGCGCCGTCGGAATCCTCGACGCGCACGAACACGGCGGCCCGTTCGGTCATGGTGCCGAAGGAGGTGCGGACCGGCTCCGCGATGGGGGTGCGGAAGACGTGGGCTTCGACGCGGGCGAGGGTTGCCCCGCTCATATTCACATGGTCCTCCCGAGCCCCGGCTTTCCGCCGGTGACGCGGGAAGTCTAGTCTTTCGTTTCGCCGAACGTAAGCTTGTTGCCGAACGGGTCGGTCACGGTCACCGTGCGGGCACCCCAAGGCTGGTCCTCGAGGCCCGGACGCGCGTAGCGATATTTCTTTTCCGTCATCTCGCGATGGAGGTCGGTGATGCCCTTCGTCTCGATCATCATGGCCGCGCCCGGAGCCCCGTCGCCATCATGCTCGCTGAGATGAAGAATGATGCCGGCGCGCGAAATCTGCGCGTAGACCGGTGCATTTTCGTCGAAGCGATGTTCCTAGTCCCAGGTGAAGCCCAGGAAGGCGACGTCGAATTCCTTGGCCTTGGCGACGTCGAAGATGCGCAGGCTCGGGACGACCGGCCCGAACTTGATTTCGTCGCTCACTCGGCCGCCTGCTGCGCGGCTTCGTTCAGCACGTCGTAGTTCCGCTTGAGGTACCAGGTCATGTAGTCGCTGTACCAGGTGGTCGGGTACTTCGGCGGCTTGTCGGGCCCGACCGTCGTCGGCACGGCGGCGACCGGCCAGTCGATGCCGCTGTCGCAGAAGAACGGCAACGCATAACGCGCGCCGGCCGTCTTGTTGATGGCGCGGTGCGGCGTCGCCAGGAAGAGATCGTTGGTGTAGCGCTGCAGCATCTGGCCGCCGTTCACGACATAGGCATTGTCGATCGCGGGCATGTCGATCCAGCTACCGCTCTGGCTGCGGATCGACAGGCCCTGCACTTCGTTGGGCGCCAGCAGGGTGAGGAAGCTGGTGTCGGTGTGCGGTGCCAGGCCGAACTCGTCGTCGATCGGTCCTTCCTGCGGCGGATAGTGCGTCATGCGCATCGAGAACATCGGCTCGGAGAAGGCGGTGTCGAAGTAGTTGGCCGGCAGGTCGAGCGCGCGGGCGTAGAGCCGGACCATCTTCTGGACCAGTCGCTCCATCTCGTTGCAGTAGTCGATCACCGTGTCGCGGAAGCCCGGGAGGTCGGGCCAGCGGTTCAGGCCACGGAAGCGGCGGCCCGACAGGACGTCGGGATGGTCCGGCGCCATCTCGCGCTTCACGAAGAAGGCCTCGTTGAGATTGGCCTTGGTGCCGGTCTGGACGGTCGAGGTACGCAGCGTGTTGCCGCGCATCGGCAGGTAGCCGGTATTGTGTTGGTCGAGCTTCAACTCGAGCTTCTTCTCGACCGGCTGGTCGTGGAAGCGCTTCACTTCGGCGAACATGCCGGCGATCTTCTCGCGCGCGATGCCGTGGTTCACGATGAAGTAGAAGCCGATTTCGGTCAGCGCGAAGCGCAGTTCCTTGGCGGTGCGGTCCATCGCACCGGGCTCGCCCGCGAGATAGGGCCCGAGATCGATGACGGGAATCGTTTCGGTTGCCACGGTCTGCTCCTCCTCGGGCTCCCTATTCGGCCCGGAAACGACGATAATGCCGCCGAAGCGCCGCGGTCCAGCGCGCGGACGGAAGGAATTTCGATGGTGTTCGGTATCCTGGCCCTGGTGACGGCGGCACTGTTCGCCGGTGCGGCTTTCTATGTGAGTTTTGCCGAGCATCCGGCTCGCTCTGAACTCGACGATCGCGCGCAACTCCAGCAGTGGAAGCCGTCCTACAAACGCGGCACGCTCATGCAGGGTACGCTGGCCGCCCTTGGCTTGGTGCTGGGCCTTGCCGCCTGGTGGCAGAGCCGCGACGAACTCTACATCGTCGGCGCCATCCTAATGGGGGCCAACTGGGCCTATACGGCGCTGATGATCATGCCGGTCAACAACGAGCTCAAGTCCATCTCGCTCGACGATGCCGGCGAGGAGAGCCACACGCTGCTGCGCCGCTGGGGCAAGCTCCACGTCAAGCGCACGATGCTGGGCATCGGCGCGACGTTGCTGTTCCTCTGGGCGGCGTTGAGTTGAGATTGCCGTCGTCCCGACCGGAGCCTCGCGAAGCGAGGCGGAGTGGAGGGACCTGTTTTCCTCGGCTGCCGAAGCAGAAAAGAGGTCCCTCGACTGCACTCGGGACGACGGAGGTTCTTACGCCGTCGGCAGCTTGTAGTCCTTGAAGTCCTCTCGCAGGCGGGTTTTCAGGATCTTGCCGGTGGCGGTGTGCGGGATCGCCTCGACGAACTGGACGTCGTCGGGCAGCCACCACTTGGCCACCTTTGTCGCCAGGAACTCGACCAGCTCATTCTTGTCGATCTGCGCGTCGGGCTTCTTGTGGACGATCAGCAGCGGTCGCTCGTCCCACTTGGGATGCGCGATGCCGATGACGGCTGCCTCGGCGACACCCGGATGGGCCATGGCGGCGTTCTCGAGGTCGATCGAGCTGATCCATTCGCCGCCCGACTTGATCACATCCTTGGAACGGTCGGTGATCTGCATGTAGCCGTCGGGATCGATGGTCGCGACATCGCCGGTGGCGAACCAGCCGCCTTCACGCAGCACCTCGCCGCCTTCGCCCTTGAAGTAGCCCGAGGTGATCCAAGGCCCGCGCACCAGCAGGTCGCCGAAGGCCTTGCCGTCGCGCGGCAGTTCCTTGCCGGCATCGTCGACGATCGTCATGTCGACGCCATAGGGCGGGCGGCCCTGCTTCAGACGCACTTCCAGCAGTTCCTGTGGCGAGAGGCGCTGATGCTTCTCCTTGGGATGGTTCACCGTGCCGAGCGGGCTCATCTCGCTCATGCCCCAGGCGTGCAGGACCTCGACGCCATAATCCTTGTCGAAGGTCTCGATCATGGCGGGCGGCGCGGCCGAGCCGCCGATCACGGCGTACTTCACGGTCGAGAGCTTGAGGTCGTTGGCCTTCATGTGGTTCAGCAGGGCGAGCCACACGGTCGGCACGCCGGCGGTGAAGGTGACGCGCTCCTTCTCGAACAGCTCGTGCAGGCTGGCGCCATCGAGCGCGACGCCTGGGAAGACCAGCTTGGCGCCGACCAGGGCGGCCGAGTAGGGCAGGCCCCACGCATTGACGTGGAACATCGGCACCACCGGCAGCACCACCGAGCGCGCCGAGAGGTTCAGCGTGTCGGGCAGCGCCGCGCCATAGGCGTGCAGGATGGTCGAACGATGATGGTAGAGCACACCCTTCGGATTGCCCGTCGTGCCCGACGTGTAGCAGAGAGACGAGGCCGTGCGTTCGTCGAACTCCGGCCATTCGTAGGTGCCGGGCTTGTCGGCGATCAGCTCCTCGTAGACCAGCAGGTTGGGGATGTTGCAGTCCTTAGGGAGATGCGCGCGGTCGGTCATCGCCACGACATGGCGCACACCCTTCATCTGCGGCAGCAGCTTCTCGACCGCCGGCAGCAGGTTGAGGTCGACGAAGAGGAGCTGATCCTCGGCGTGGTTCACGATGTAGACGATCTGCTCGGGAAAGAGCCGCGGATTGATCGTGTGGCAGACCGCACCCATGCCGGAGATGCCGTAGTAGAGTTCGAAGTGGCGGTAGCCGTTCCAGGCCAGCGTGCCGATGCGGTCGCCGGTCTTGATGCCGAGCGCGAGCAGCGCCTCGGCCACCTTCTTCGCGCGTTTGTTGGCATCGCGGTAGGTGTAGCGGTGGATCGGCCCTTCGACGGTGCGGGAGACGATCTCGGTATCGCCGTGGTTGAGGGCGGCATGCTCGATGAGCTGCGAAATCAGAAGCGGGCGGTCCTGCATGAGGCCGAGCATCGGGCGTCTCTCCTGTCGTGTCGTCTGGCGGCTGGTTGCCAATTGCCTTAGGTTTGCCGGGACATTCTTTGGGGGAAAATCGATGAAACGGTCAAGCAGCGGCAGCGCCTCTGCAATCAGCGGGCTCGTCGGTGTCTGGGCGTTCCCCGCGGCGGCCCAGGCCGTTACGGCCGGCGAGGGGGCGGCGGCGAGCTTCCTCATGCTGATGACCGAGCGGTTCGAGTTTACCTTCGCCCAACTTCCCGCACTCGGCGCGCACCTCCTTGCCCTGCCGCAGGTCGTCGGCGGCCGAACCGCCTTGCTGCTGGTCGGAATTGTCGTGGCAGGCCTCGTTGCCGAAGGCATCGCGCGCCTGATCCTGAGCCGCGCTCGCGTCAGCGCCTTCGACCGCCTGGCCAGCAAGACGCCGCTGCGTGCCTTCTTGCGTGCCCTTCTGCTCGACGTCCTGGCCCTGGTCGCGCTGGCGGTCGCCGGCCGGCTCGTGCTGGGTCAGCTTGGCGCCCCTGATAGCGTGGCCGGCAAGCTTGGCTCGCTGGTGCTTCATACGCTCGTCTATTGGCGCGGGTTCAATCTGGTGTTCCGGGCCTTCCTGCGCCCTAGCACGCCTGAAGGCCGCATAGCGCCGGTCGACGATGGCGCGGCGCGGCGTCTGCTCGTCGCCCTCAACCTCGTGGTCCTGCTGCCGATGCTGGCAAGTCTTGCGGCGCGCGCCCTCGGAGCGACGGGCGCCAACCGCGAGATCACCAGTGCCGCCATCATGCTGTACGTGCCCGTGATCGCCGTTCTGCTGCTGTTGATCGTCTGGCGCTACCGCCTGGACATGGCGGCCTGGCTCACGGCGATGGTTCCCGCCACCGGCTTTACCCGCCAGCTCAAGCTCGACGCGGCCCGCAACTGGTGGATGGCCGGCCTTGCCTTCTACACGCTTCTGGGACTGGCGGCCGTCTATGCCGCCCTGACGGAGAGCGGCACCGCCGCCCGCGGCATGGCCACCATCGAGTCGGCGCTGGTCGCCCTGCTGCTGTTCGAAACGCTGATGCATCGCATCACGCGCCACATCGTCTCCGAACTGCCGATGGCGGGCGACGTGGTGGCCGATTGCGTGCGCCTGCTCGTTCGCCTCTATGTTGCGATCCTGGTCGCCGAGGCGCTGATGGTCCGCGTGCTCGCCGCGGCCACGCCCGAGGAATGGGTACCCCACGACCGTGGCGCGAAGATCGCCGCGCTGAGCGCCGTCGCGATCTACGCCGGCTGGCGGTTCCTCAAGTACCGCATGGATTCCTATATCGCCTCCAACCCGTTGCCTTCCGCGGACGTTTCGGGCGACTCGGAGGAGGAAGTGCAGGTCGCGGCCTCGCGTCTGCGAACCCTGATGCCGCTGCTGCGCGTCGTGGCCGGTGCGACCATTACCGTCGTCGGCGGACTGCTCGTCCTGTCGGAACTCGGCGTCAACATCACGCCGCTGATCGCCGGCGCCTCGGTGTTCGGCCTCGCCGTGTCCTTCGGCAGCCAGTCGCTGGTGCGGGACATCGTGTCGGGCGTCTTCTTCCTCGCCGAGGATTCCTTCCGCATCGGCGAATATGTCGACTGCAGCAAGGTCAAGGGCACGGTCGAGGGGTTCAGCGTGCGCTCGCTGAAACTGCGCCACCAGAACGGCCAGCTCCACATCGTGCCGTTCGGCCAGGTCGGTCACATCACGAACTTCAGCCGCGACTGGACCGTCGTGAAGTTCAATATCGCCTTCGCCAACGGCACCGATGTCGAGCTGCTGCGCAAGACGGTCAAGAAGATCGGCCTGCAGATGATGGAGGAGCCGACCTTCAAGCCCATCCTGCTGCAACCGCTCAAGATGCAGGGCGTCGTCGACATCAAGGACAACTCGCTGATCGTGCGCTTCAAGTTCATGGCGCGCCCGAAGAATCCGACCATGGTCCAGCGCATGGCGATCCGGCGCATGTACGACCAGTTCCCGGCACTCGGCATCCAGTTCGCTACGGGCAACAACTATCTGTTCCCCGTGCCGGCGACGCCGTCCGTGCCGCCGCAGGCCGCCGAGGCCGCACCCAAGGCCGCCGAATGAATATCCAAAGGAGTGACAGGATGCAGAAGCGCAAACTCGGGAAGTCCGACCTCGAATTCGTCCCCATCGCGTTCGGCGGCAACGTGTTCGGCTGGACGGCCGACGAGGCGACCTCGCACCGGCTGCTCGACGCCTTCGTCGATGGCGGCTTCTCGTTCGTCGATACCGCCGATGTCTATTCGCGCTGGTTTCCGGGCAACAAGGGCGGCGAGAGCGAGACCGTGATCGGCACCTGGCTGAAGAAGGATCCGGCCAAGCGCGACAGGATCGTGCTCGCCACCAAGTGCGGCATGGGCCTGCCCAGCGGCGCGCTGTCGGCGAAGAACATCAGGGAGTCGGTCGACGCCTCGCTTCAGCGGCTCAACACCGACCGCATCGATCTCTTCCAGTCGCACAAGGATGACAAGGACACGCCGCAGGAGGAGACCCTCTCGACCTATGGCGAGCTGGTGAAGGCCGGCAAGATCCGCTTCATCGGTGCCTCCAACTTCGACGCGCCGCGCCTGGCCGAGGCCGCGAAGATCTCGAAGGAAAAGGGACTGCCCCGCTACGAGAGCCTGCAGCCGCATTACAATCTCATGGAACGCGGCCTGTTCGAGGGCGCTCTGGAAGACGAGTGCCTCAAGGAAGGGATCGGCGTGATCCCGTACTACTCGCTGGCCAGCGGATTCCTGACGGGCAAGTACCGGTCGGAATCGGATGTCGGCAGCGCCCAGCGCGGCGCGGGCGTGAAGAAGTACATCAATCCCAAGGGCATGGCGGTGCTGAAGGCGCTCGACGATGCCGCCGCGAGGACACATGCCACGCTGGCGCAGGTTTCGCTCGCCTGGCTTCTGCAACGCAAGTCGATCACCGCGCCGATCGTCAGTGCGACGAGCCTGAAGCAGCTCGACGACGTGCTCAACGCGACCACGCTGGAGCTAGATCCGGAATCGCTGGCCGCGATCGACACGGCGAGCGCGCCGGCCTGAGGAGCAGCGACCGATGCTCGTCTTTCGCCAACTCTTCGACCCGACCTCGTCGACCTACACCTACCTGCTCGGCTGCAGCGTCTCGAAAGAGGCGCTGCTGATCGATCCGGTCTTCGAGCAGGCGCGGCGCGACGCGGCCCTGATCGGCGAGCTCGGCCTCACGCTCAAGTGGACGCTCGACACCCACGTCCATGCCGACCATGTGACCGGGGCCTGGCTGCTGAAGCAGCGGCTGGGCAGCGGGATTGCGCTTTCGGCGGCGTCGGGCGCGGCTGGTGCCGACCGGCTGCTCCAGGACGGCGACCGCGTCGAATTCGGCCGCCGCGCGCTCGAAGTGCGGTCGACGCCCGGCCACACGTCGGGTTGCGTTACCTACGTGCTCGACGACGAGAGCATGGCCTTCACAGGCGACTGCATCCTGATCCGCGGATCCGGTCGCACCGACTTCCAGCAGGGCGATCCGCGCGCGCTCTATCGTTCCGTGCGCTCACGCATCTTCGCATTGCCGGAGAGCTGTCTTCTCTACCCGGCGCACGACTATCGCGGCCTCACGGTGAGCAGCGTGATCGAGGAGAAGAAGTTCAATCCCCGGCTGGGCGGGGAGGTCGGCGAGAACGACTATGTCGGCTACATGAAGAACCTCGATCTGCCTCATCCGAAGAAGATTGACGAGGCCGTACCTGCCAACCTGCGCTGCGGCCAGCCGGGAAATACGGCGGGCGTGCCGGCAGAGCCCGCGTGGGCGCCGCTGCGTTTCACCTTCGGCGGCGTCTGGGAAGTCGAGCCGCACTGGCTGGAGGAGCACCTCTCGCAGGTGAACGTGGTCGACGTTCGCGAACCGGCCGAGTTTTCGGGTCCGCTGGGGCATATTCGCGGCGCCACGCTCGTCCCCTTGGGCGAGCTTGCAGTGCGCGCCAAGGACCTGCCGACGGACAAGCCGATCGTTGCCGTCTGCCGCGCCGGCAGCCGCTCCGCTCACGCAACGGCCATCCTTCAGAAGGCTGGCCTCGCCGACGTCGCCAACCTTCCGGGCGGCATGCTGCGCTGGCGCGCCGAGGGCCGGGCCGTGGAGGGCGGGGCGGCGTAGGCGTCAGAACCCGTAAAGCTTCGACGGCGTGTCGATCAGGATGGTGCGCCGGGTCGCCTCGTTCGGCACCCAGTCCTCGAACGTCTTGAGCGTCGTCGGATAGGTCGTCACGCGGTTGAGGCCGGTGTCGGTGTGCGGCCAGTCGCTGGCCCACATCAGGCGCTCGGGTCCGAAAGAGTCGAGCAGCATCGGCGCCGCGAGCCGCGCCCGTTCCGGGCCGACGCGATAGGCGCCGCTCAGTACGACGAACACGCGACCGGTCCTCGCGCTTTCCAGCAGCGCCTTGAAGCCGGGATCGCGCGCTGGACCCAGCGTGCGGTCGAACATGCCGTAGTGCGGGATCACCACCCTGTGGCCGCCGTCGAGCAGGAACGGCAGCATCTCGGGCAAGCGCCTGCTCTCGACATAGAGGTGAATCGGCCAGTCGCGTTTCAGCGCTTCGCCCAGCATGTCGGAATAGGCCGACCATTGCGGCGTCGGCAGGCCCAAGATCGGGAAGCGAAGCCCGCGCACGCCGATCCGCGCCATTTCCTCCCAGTCCTCGGGGCGCGTCTCGACCGAGGGCGAGATCCACGGCACGCCGCGGAAGCGCTGCGGTTCGGCCTTCAGCGCGCCAAAGAGATAGGAATTGTCGAACCCTAGGAACGAGGGCTGCAGCAGCACCGCCCGGCCGACGCCGTTGGCCTCCGCGAGCGCCAGCAGCGTCTGCCAGGAGGCGTCGTAGTCGGGCGCATAGCGGGCATCGACGGCGAGCTTCAGGCCGCGCACGAACGCGTGCGTATGGGCGTCGACCCTGGCTGAGGACGCGGCGCGCGCGGAACCGGCGAGTGCGCTCGCCGCAAGCGCCAGCGGCCCGAGCGCGCGTCGTGTGAGCCTCACGGCGGCAGGGTCGCGTCGCGCGACGTCTCGCGGAAGGTGAGGAGCGTAGCGATCGAGACGGCGGCGGCGCCCATGAACAGCCAGGCCGGGCTGAGATCGACTCCCGTGCGAGCGACGAGCCAGGCGGCGGTGAGCGGCGTCAGGCCGCCGATGACGCCGAAGGCGATGTTGTAGCCCAGCGACACCGCCGTACAGCGGACGCGCCCCGCCACCGCCTCGGTCAGGATCGAGGGGATGATGCCCAGTCCCATGCCGGCCGGGATCACCAGGGCGAGTTGTCCCACGAGAATCAGCGCCGGGTCGGGATGATGCATCAGCCAGAGGCAAGGCACCGCGCCGACGAAGCCCAACGCCATTGCCGTCAGCATGAGCGGTCGCCGCCCCACGCGGTCCGACAGCCAGCCGGATGCGAGCATTACCGGCAGCAGGAAGAACATGCTCGCCGTATTGATCTCCAGCGCGCGCGCCGGAGCGATGCCGTCGACATCCTGCAGCCAGGTCACGACGTAGAGGAACATCAGGTAGAAGCCGACGGCATTGAAGATCGTGATGCCGGCCACCCGCATCACGGCGCGCCCATGGTGGCGCAGCGTCTCCACCAACGGCGAGCCATGGCCCGACTGCGGCGGCGTTTCCTCGACGAGAACCTTGCGGATCCACCAGCCGACGACGCCGAGCACGAGGCCCAGCAGGAACGGGATACGCCAGCCCCAGGCGGCCAGTGCATCGGCCGGCAGGACGGCGGCGAAGGTGGCGCCGATCGCCGAGCCCAGCAGGAAGCCGCCGGTTGCCGCCAGCGAGCAGAAACTGCCGACCAGGCCGCGGCGGCCGGGCGGCGCCTGCTCGACCAGGAAGACCATCGAGGTCGTGGCCTCGCCGCCGACCGACAGGCCCTGGATCATCCGGAGCAGCGTCAGCAGAATCGGTGCGGCCATTCCAAGCGTCGCGTAGCCCGGCAACAGGCCGACCAGGAAGGTCGGCACGGCCATCGCGGCGATCGAGAAGGTAAGGGCGGCGCGGCGGCCGTAGCGGTCGCCGATGTGGCCGACCACCATGCCGCCGAGCGGCCGCATCAGGTAGCCCAGCGCGAAGATGCCGAAGGCGGCCAGCACCTGGGCGACCGGACTCTCCGCGGGGAAGAAGACGCGGCCGATGGTGGCCGCGAAGTAGCCGTAGATTGCGAAATCGTACCATTCGAGCAGGTTGCCGATGGTGCCGGCGGCGACGATGCGCCGTGTGCTGGGCGGGGTCATTGCGACCGACTATGCATGAGACGACGAAACGGCGTCACGTCTTCGGAGCGACCGTGGAAGGATCGTCGGCCAGCCCGGTCCTGTCGGGAAACGAGGCGGTGGCGACGAGGGAAATTACCGCCGCCGCCATGACGAGGAAGGCGGGGCTGAGGTCGTTGTCGGTTCGGTGGATCAGCCAGGTCGCCGCAAGCGGCGCGAGCCCACCCAGGATACCTGCCGGAATATTAAAGCCGAGTGCCACCGCCGTGCAGCGGACCGGGGCGGGCGTCGCTTCCACCATGAAGGCCGGTTCGATGCCGAAAACGATGCCGATGATCAGAACGAAGCCCAGTTCGCCGGCGAGGACCAGGATGGGATCGGTGTGGTGCATGAGCCAGAACAGAGGGTACGCGCCCGCCAGGGCCACCGCCATCCCGCCGAGGAGCAGCTTCCGCCGGCCGATCCGGTCGCTCAACCAGCCTGCGGAAAGGTAGATCGGGAGAGCCGCAGCCATCGCGATCGAACTGAAGCCGAGGGCGCGCACCGGCGAGACACCATCGATGACCTGCAGCCAGCTCACCAGGTAGAGGAAGATGACGAAAAACGTCACGGTGCCCAGCGAACCCATGCACGCCAGGCGCGCCACCAGCCAGAGATGGTGGTTGAACACCTCCCGTACGGGGGTCTCCACAATAGCGGCGTCCCGGGGCGGCTCGGGCACGCCCCGGCGCAGCCAGAGGCCCATCAACCCGACCGGAAGGCCGAGCAGGAACGGCAGCCTCCAGCCCCAGTCCTGCAGAACTTCCGGGGGCATCGCGGCGGTGAGGAGCACACCGGCTAAAGATCCGAGGAGGAGGCCGGCCGCGTTGCCGCCGGTCGCCATCGCGCCGGCCAGGCCACGCTTGCTCGCGCCCGCATGCTCGATCATGAAGATGAAGGCGGTCGGGCATTCGCCACCCAGCGACAGGCCCTGCACCATGCGCAGGAGCGTCAGGAGCAGGGGAGCCGCCATTCCCAGGGTCTCGTAGCCGGGCAGGATTCCCACGAGAAAGGTCGAGAAGGCCATCGCCGTCATCGAAACGGTGAGCGCGGCGCGCCGGCCATAACGGTCGCCGATGCTTCCCGACAGAAGGCTCCCCAGCGGCCGCATCAGGCAGCCGATCGCGAAGACGCCGAAGGTGGAGAGCAACTGCGCCAGCGGATCCTGGTGCGGGAAGAAGGTCTGGCCGATGGTGATCGCGAAATAGCCGTAGATCGCGAAATCGAACCATTCGAGGACGTTGCCGATGGCACCGGCCCCGATGATACGGGTCTTCTCGGAAAACACTGTTGGCCCCGGCGCGATCGGTGTCAGTTGCCCTTCTTCTCGATGTTCCAGAAGACCGGAACGGGGCTCGTGACCAGGCCGCTCAGCCTGTCCGAGCGCGTCGCGGTCGGCAACGTGTACTGGCCGAGCGGAACGTGAGTGCCATAGGTGATGGCGCGCGCCTGCAGCTCGGCCGCGATCTTCTTGCGACTCTCGAGATCGGGGGCCCGCGCGAAGGCGTCGCGCAGCCGCTCGACCTCGGCGTCGCAGGGCCAGCCGAAGTTGGCCTTGTCGCACGAGGCGGTGAGCATGCTGTTGGTCAGCGGGTTCATCATGTCGACGGACAGCCAGGCCGTCATGAAGCCGTTCCAGCCGCCATCCTGAGGCGGCGTCTTGCGAAGGCGTCGCGCCACGATGGCCTGGAAGTCGAGCGGCACCATCTGGACCTTGAAGCCACCTTTCTCCAGAAGGTCCTTGGCGATCGGGCCGGCATTGGTCAGGACGGCGATGTCGGTCGTGTGCAGCATCACGATCGGCGTGCCGTCGTAACCGGCCTCCTTGAGGAGCTCCCTCGACTTGGCGAAGTTGCCGCGCACCAAGCCGTCCATGCCGGCATTCGATTCGAGCGGCGTGCCGCAGACGAACATGGCATCGCAGGTCTGGTAGTATTTTTCGTCGCCGATCACGCCTTGAAGGAACGCCTTCTGGTCGAAGGCATATTCGGCGGCGCGCCGCACCTTCTCGTTGTCGAAGGGCGGCACCACCGTGTTCCAGCGGAAGACGTATTGCGCGCCGATCTTGTTGTAGACTTCGAGCCGCACGTTCTTGTCGGCCTGCAGCAGCGACTTCAGGTCATGCGGCGGGGCCTCGATATAGTCGATCTCGCCGGCCAGCAGCGCGTTTACCGCCGTCTGGTGATCGGGGATGGCCAGCCATTCCACGCGATCGACCTTCGCGACCTTGCCGCCGGCCAGGCCGGAGGCGGGCTCCGCGCGCGGCTTGTAGTCGGGGTTCTTCACATAGACGGTCTTTTCGCCGGGCTTCCACTCGTCGGCCTTGAAGATGAAGGGGCCGGAGCCGACGAACTCGCTGATCTGCTTGGCCGGATCGGTGTCGGCGATGCGCTTGGGCATCATCAGCGGCGTCGAGCCGCCGGGCTTGGCCAGCGAATCGATCAGCAGCCCATAGGGCTCCTTCAGTACGATCCTGAAGGTCCTGTCGTTCACCGGCTCGAAGGAGGACACGAAGCTCAGCATCTTCACGCCGGTCGAATCGCGCGCACCCCAGCGCTTCAGGGAAGCGATGCAGTCCTCGGCGGTGACCGGCTTGCCGTCGTGCCACTTCAGCCCGTCGCGCAGCGTGAAGGTGTAGGTGAGCTTGTCGTCGCTCAGCGTCCAGGTATCGACCATCTGGGGCTGCGGCCGCAGCTTCTCGTCCATCGCGAACAGCGTGTCCCACACCATGTAGCCGTGGTTGCGCACGATGTTGGCGGTGGTCCAGATCGGGTCGAGGACCTTGAGGTCCGAATGCATCACCGCCTTGATCGTCTTGGTCTGGGCGAAGGCGGGTGAGGCGAGAAAGAGAGCGGTGGCGGCGGAGCCGGCCGCGAGCAGGTCGCGCAGGCGCATCGGATCAGGCCTTCCAGCGTGAGGTGGCGCGCTCGCCCGGCGCGATGTCGGCTTCCGAAGGTGCGGCGACCTTTGCCATATGACCGTAACGCTGGGCGGCGAACCACAGCGCATAGTCGCCGAACTTGATCGGCGGATATTTGGCGGGCTTCTCCGCCGACTGGCACGACGGCAGGCACTCGATCATCGTGTCGTGGTCGGGATCGCAGAAGAAGGGGATGGCATAGCGGATCTGACCCGAGACATTGCGCACGCGATGCGGCGTCGACAGGAAGCGCTCGTTGCTCCAGCGGTGGAGGATGTCGCCGCCGTTCACGACGAACGCATGCTCGATGCCGGGCGCGTCCATCCAGCGTCCGTCGGGCAGCAGGATCGAGAGGCCCTGGACCTTGTTCGGAGGCAGCAGGGTCATGAACCCTGAATCGGTGTGCGGCACGAGGCTCTCGACGCTTTCGTCGGCACCGTCGATCTGCGGGTAGCGCGACATGCGCAGGATCATGTGCGGCTTGGCGAAACAGGCGTCGAAATAGGTCTCCGGCAGGTCGAGCGCCAGCGCATAGAGCTTCACCAGCTTCTGGCAGAGCTTTTCCAGCGTCGCGATGTATTCGAGTGTCGTCTCGCGGAAACCGGGCAGGTCGGCCGGCCACTTGTTCGGCGCATGGAAACGGCGGCCCGAAATCACGTCCGGATCGTCGGCGGCGCGCTCGCGGCGCAGGAAATACGCTTCGTTCTGGCTGGGCTTCTTGCCCTGCGCGGCGGCATTGGGTGGCGCCTTCTGGGCGATCGGCATGTAGCCGATATTGTGCTCGTCGACCTTGACGGCGAGCTTGGAATCCATCGGCTGGGCGTGAAAGCGCGCTGCGGCGGCGTAGGTGTCGTCGATCAGCTTCTGCGGCACGCCGTGGCCCGCCAGATAGTAGAAGCCGACATTCTCGAAGGCGTAGCGCAGCTCGGCCGCGGCCTTCCCGGCGGCACCGGGCACGCCGGCGAGATAGTCGGCCACATCGATCAGCGGGATCTCGCCGCCGATCAGGGGCGGGGTGACGGAACGCGGGCTCGCGGCCTGGGTGGATAGCTGCATCAGTCGACCTCCGGAGTACGCCGCGCAAACGGTAGCATGCGCGCCGGAAGCCCTGCAAAAAGCAAGCCGTGCGTGTTTCGCAGGAGTGCTAGAATTCCGCCGATCGCCAGCGCCCCGCGATCTCAGGAAAGGTCGATCCGTGCAACCCATCTGGATCTCGCTCGCGGCATGCGGGGTCATGCTCCTCGGTGCGGTCATCGGTGCATTGCTGCGCCGGTGGCTGCCGGACCATCATCTCAACGACCACACGCGGGACCTCGTGCGACTGGGGGCCGGGCTGGTGGGCACGATCGCGGCGCTGGTCCTGGGCCTCCTGATCAACTCGGCGAACAGCAGCTACGAGGCCCAGCGCGGCGAAGTCCGCCAGATTGCCGCCAATCTCATCCTGGTCGACGCGGTGCTCGATGAATATGGCCCGGAAGCGAAGCCGGTCCGCGTGCTGCTGAGGAAAGCCGTCGACCAGATGATGGATAGGATCTGGCGAGACGGGGAGCCGACCGATGGTAGCGCGCTGTACGGCAACGGGACGTTGGCATCGCAGCTCTATGCCGGTCTCCACGCCCTGCCAACCGGAACCCCGATGAAATCGGCGCTGGTAGCGCAGGCCCTGCAGCTGACGGTTTCGACGTCGCAGGCCAGGCTCGCGCTCTATGAACAGTCGAGGTCCGGGTTGCCCGTGCCGATTCTCACCGTGCTGATTTTCTGGCTCACCGTGCTGTTCGCCAGCTATTGCCTGTTCTCGCCGGTGAATCCGACATCGGCCGTGGCGCTGGTGCTGGTTGCTCTTTCGGTGTCGGCGGCCCTGTTCCTCATCATCGAGATGGTCGAGCCGTTTTCCGGCCTCATGCAGATCTCGAGCGCGCCGATCCACGCCGCCCTGCCGCCGCTCGCACCTTGAGGTCCGCCGCTTGATCTCAGCGTTCCGGCTGCCCCAACGCCCGCCGGATGAGTTCTGGGGTCGACGTCGCGCCCAGCTTCAGCATCGCGCGGGCGCGATGGATCTCGACGGTGCGGTGGCTGATGCCCAGCGCCCGCGCGATGAACTTGTTGGCGGCGCCTTCGAGCACCTGGACGAGCACCCCCGTCTCGCGGCGCGGAAGCGATTCGAGGGCGGGCTGCGGAAGTCGCCGCATCACGGCCACCGGCCGCGTCCTGCGCGAGCTGCTCGACGACAGCTAGGAGCCGCTGCCGACCGTGAACGGGATCTCGCCATCGGCCTGCGGCGACCCGCCGACGAGCCAGTGAAGACTGTAGCGGCCCGGTGCCAGGGTCGGGGCGCGGGCGAACAGAACTTCGGGGGCGGACTCCAGTCGCGGATGCAGGACCTCGATGATCCGTCCATCCCGCTTGATGGCAAGTCGTGAATCCTGGTGGTCGACCGGCCGGCTGAACCGCACATAGAAAGCGCTGCTGCGCCCGTCGATCACGGCGTTCGCCTGCGGCGCGGATTCCAGGACGCGAAGCTCCTGGGCGTGCGCGGGGCCGATGAAGCCGAGCAGGACGGCCGGGGCAGCACCGAGAAGGGAGTTTCGTCGCGTGATCATGCTGCGCACTTCATCGCACGGTCGCGCCCTCCTGCCTAGACGAGCCACCCGTGACCCGCGGTGCTGGTGAAGTCGAGTTGCACGACGAGGTCGTTGAAATCGCGATCGCCGCCGCCCGCGAGATCTTCCCAGCCCCAGGTGTTGGCGCCGTAGTTCCACAGATGGGCAATGTGCTCGCCGCCGACCGCTTCGTTGGCCTGGCTGAAGGCCCAGAAGGTGTCGCCGTTGGTGACGTTGGTGAGCTGCATGGCGATCAGGTCTCCGGCATCGACGCCGGTGATCTGCGCCTGACCGGCATTGCCGTCGCCCGGTCCGGCGATGGTCGTGCCGCCGCCCAGCACGGCATAGGCCCGCGCTGCTGCTGCGGCTGCGTAACCGGCCTGGTCCGGGGCGAGGCCGCCGATCGTGCCGTTGTAGTCGTCGACCTTGTAGAGCATCAGCGAGAGGTCGGCGCCCGCGACCTGGCGCATGCGCACCACGACGTTGACGTCGTCGGCGCCGTTCGCGGTCTCGGCGACCGCCACCGCCTGCGCCAGGCGGACGGAGTTCGAGGCATCGGAGAAGAAATCCGCGAACCCTGAAGAGGTGCTGAGGTTGGCCTGCGCGGCGACCGTTCCGCCGCCGTTGAAGGTGACCGACACGGTGTCGCCGTTGGCGACGATGGCCTGCGCGAGGTTGCCCTGGCCCTGACCGTCGAACAGCGCCAGCAGGGCGCCGTCGAAGTCGCTCTGCAGCGACTGCTGCGCGAGCTGGCTGGTCCAGGCGTAGGGGCCGTGCGCGGTGCTGCTGGCCTCCGTGATGTCGCTGCCGGTGTGCACGGCGACCGTGGCCGACGCCGTCGCGCTGGTCTGCAGCAGCAGGGTCTGCGCCGTGCCGCTGGTCCAGCCGCCCGTGCCGTTGGAGTCGATCAGATCGGGCACGCTGCCAAAATAGATCTGCGAATGGGCGATCTCGGTGAGCGCGCGCGCCAGCAGCACGCCGTTGGGGGTACCCAGCCCCGTCACCAGGTCGTAGCCCGACGCGGCCGAATAGCCGTAGCCGGTCGGCGTGATGTCAACGCCGTCGCTGGTGTAGCTGCCGCCGTAGAGGAAAGAGGAGGTGCTGTTGCCGATGGTGATGTCGCTGAACGAGGCCGGCGCGATTACCCCGGCGGTGTAGAGCAGGTCGTTCATGTAGCCCAGGTTGGGCAGGCCCTGGTCGCTGAAGACGGCATTGATCTGTGAGGCGAGGGTGGCCCAGAGCGGCGTCGCCGCGCTGGTGCCGTCGTCGTTCTGGTTCGCGGTCATTTCCGCATTGGGCACGACGTAGAGCATGTTGCCGCCGGCATTGGCGGAGACGTCGGGGATGCCGCGGCCCGGCTGATGCGTGGGGTCGGACGTGATCGGAGCGAGACCGTAATCGACCTGGTAGGCGGGGGCCGGCTGGCTGGTATCGACGCCGCTCGCGCCGGTGTTGTTGTGGAGGTAGCCGGTGCCGCGGGGATTGGCGATCGCGGTGCCGTCGACGTAGTAGCGGTTCCACACCGTCTCGACGAGCCGGTTCGCGTCGGCACCGGCGGGCATTTGCGTCAGGCCGCCGGCGATCAGCTGCCAGAGCGTCGGCAGGTCGCCCGCGTTCGCATCCGCGACCAGGTCGCTCAGCGTGCTGTCGCCCTGTGCGGCGGACGCGGTGCTGATCGACGTGCCTCCGACGATGACCGCGTACGGGCTGTTGTGGGTGGAGCTGGCGTTGGGCAGTCCGTTGCCGAAGGTCTCGCCCGAGCCGCCGTCGCCGGCATCGTTGAATACCGAGATGTTGCGCAGCGCGGCGTCGACATAGAGCCCGTTCGACGCGATCAGGAAGGGCGAACCGGGCGCCGACAGCGACGCATAGTTGAACGACGAGGTGATGACCGCGGGATTGTTGATCGTATCCCAGAAGGCCGACTGGTAGGCGGTGAAGCCGTTGCCGTGCGCGCCGTTGGCCGTTCCGGAGCCGGCATAGACGACCAGCGTGCTCTGCGGGTTGATGGCCGTCACGACGCCGACGTCGAGCGAGCGTTCGCCGGCCGGATCGAAGGCGGTGGGCGAACTGGGCGTCGGATACTCCTGTCCGCCGCCGGCCACCGAGATCACGTTGGCCGAGGTCGATATGCCCATCGAGGTGCGATAGGCGTCGATCGCCGCCTGGAAGCCCGAGCCGGTCGGATCGCCGGGCAGCGCCGTGCCGACGCCCGGCTCCACCAGCCCGATGGCGCCGGTCGTCACCGCGTCGGGCGAGGTCGGATCCCAGAGGGAGCCGGTGAGGGGGAAGTTGTAGTAGTCCTGCGCGATCGTTTGCGGGTTGGCCGCGACCAGTGCGGGGCCGGCGGAATTGCCGGGGCTCTGCCAGCCCTGGGGCAGGGTGACGCCCGTCGTCGGCGGCGGGTCGTAGTCCGGATACTGGCCAAATTCGGCGGTATCGAACCACAGGCCGGTGACGCCGTTGGCCGCCAGCTCCGCCGGCAGGGAGAGGTTGCCGTTCCAGTAGCGGACGGTCTCCGTTCCGGTGCCCGGAGACGGGGCCGCCACGTCGACCGTCATCAACGTCGCACCGGGGCCGAACAGCGTCGTGAAATTGTCCTGGGTGACATTGACCCAGATGGTCCGCGATTCGGGCGAGGAGATGTATTGCGCGTCGGCCGTCCCACCGATGTCGTAAGTCGTGATGTGGAGATCGGCGAGGGCGCTCACGACGTTCGTGTAAGCCGTCGGATCGGCGCCGTAGGTCGACCATATCGCTCCCTGGTCGGCGAGGGCCGCCTGTCGCGTCGCCCAGTTCGAGGCCAGCAGATCCGTGGGATCGTTTGCGCGGTCGAGGACCAGCGCCACGTTGATCGAGAAGGTCGATAGCGGCGTGCCGCCGCTCGGCGGGTCGGCGTTGGTGCGCCAGCTCGCGAAATCGAGGTAACTCGAATTCGCCAGTTCTACATAGGTGGGCATGGCGTCGGTTTGCGTCCGGCGGATGTTTGAAGGGAGGCTGTCTCTCAGCATAACGAGCGCGGACATGTGGGCAATATGGGCCACCGGCGCACGGCGGCATCGCGTTGTGTACGGCGCGTGACGGAGAAGCCTCCGCGTCTAGTCGCGCTCCATCACGCGCTCCAGCCGCCGCGTCAGGAACCAGCCGAGAAGCAGGAAGGCGACCAGCATCGCGAGGCCGAATGCCGACAGCGCATCGCTCATCGTCCTGTCGGAGACGTATCCGAAAGCGTAGCCCGTCGACACGGCGATCCCGGCCCACAGGCCGGCGCCGATGAAATTCAGCGCGAGGAAGCGAGGCCAGCCGAGCGTCGAGGCGCCATACGCGAAGCCCGCGACGTTGCGGATGATCCGCGGGTAGCGGTGGATGAGGATCATCCAGACATGATGGCGGTTGGCCAGCCGCGCCGCGGTTTCAACGGCGCGCTGTAGTCTCGGGAAGGAGCCAAGCCAGCGCGTGCCGAAGCGGCGGCCGACCCAGAAACGGACCACATCGCCGGCGAAGGTGCCCGCCCAGCATCCCGCCAGCGCCTGTTCGTAGCCCAGCGCACCGGCCTGAGCGGCATAGCCTGCGAAAATCGCCAGCAGGAGACTGTTGGCCATCGAATAGAAGGTGAGGAAGGCGTAGGCGGCGTCGCCGTGCTGGCGGATGAAATCCAGGAAGGATGCGAGATCGCCCGCGAACATCGTCCCTGCCTACAACGAAAAAGGCGGCCCCGCGAGGGGCCGCCTTCTGTCGTCTTCAGGCGTAGGCCGTTACATCGGGCCGATCGGGCGGCCGGGCCAGCGATAGCCCGGAGCCGGCAGCGGGATCTTCGCCGAGATCAGGGCGTCCTCGAGGGGCGGGATGCCGGCCGCGTAGTCGCCGGCGTCACACTTGGCCATGGCGGCCGCCGCACGCTCCTCGACCTGCGAGGTGCGATACTGGCGATACTTGTCGCTCAGCGCCTTGCAGTACGAGCGCGGATCCGAGAACACCGTGCTTACCGTGGTCTGGCCGCCGACGACGATCTCGACGCGACGATTCTGCGGCTCGCGCACGTTGTCGCCGGTCTGGACCAGCAGGCCTTCCTCGCCACGGCCGTTGACCGTGATCGCGGTCGCCGGCACGCCTTCGCGCACGAGCTGTTCCTTGACCGAGTTCGCGCGGCGCAGCGACAGCGCCATGTTGTACTGCGGCGAGCCCGACGTGTCGGTGTGGCCGGTGGCGACGATGTTGGCAGCGCCGCGGGTCTTGTAGGCCTGGGCGGCCTGGCGGACCGTGTCGACGGCCTGGCTGGTCAGGTTGGAACGGTCCCAATCGAAGAAGACCATGAAGGTCTGCGCCTGGACCGGCGGCGGCGGCGGGGGAGGCGGCGGCGGAGGCGGCTCCGACGCGCAAGCGCCCAACAGGAATGTCGCCGCGGCGACGACCAGGAGTTTCTTCAGCATGGAATGGTTTCCCTCGATTTTTCGGATCTGAGCCCACGGTGGGTTCGTCCGTAGACCCTAACGGCGCAGCCGGGCTGAAGTTCCGTCGGCATGCATAAAGAATCTTTCTGGCGTCCGGATGGCCGGATCTGGCCGGATAGGATCAGTAGTCCCACTCCGCCTTGACCCCCACGCGGCCAGTGGAGTTTGCGCCGATATCGCCCTCGACCTTGATGTTGTCGAAGACGTCGAGCTGGACCACGCCGCGGCTGGAATTCCCGGCTGCACCCTGGCGGGCGCCGACATAGACGCCTGGCGCCACGTACCGTCCGGCCTCGAGGGAAACGCCGTTGGCGCTCGAACCGCTGGGCTCGCTGCCTCTGGAGCCCGAGGAGCCGATGCTGAGCTGGTCGAGGCCCAGCCCCTTGCGCAGGCGACCGAGCACGCCTTCGCCCGGCGACTGGCCGGCCAGCTCGGCCATGGCCTGGGCGACCTGCAACAGTTCCGAGGCGCCGAGCTGGGAGGCGGGCTTGCCGAAGATCAGCAGGGCCATCGCCTCGTCCGGCGGCATGGACGGCGTCGAGGTGATCTCGATCCTGGGCTCGCGGGAGGTCCCGGTGATGGCGACGCCGATCGTCGAGGACTGGGCCGAGGTGGTCGCCAGGAAGTCGAGCCGGGGGTCGATCGTGTCGAGATTGTCGAGCGTCACGATCCCCTTGGAGAAAGTGAGTCGCCGGCCGCCCAGGCTGAACGTGCCACGCCGCATGGTGAAGCCACCGATGACCGCCGGGGCGGCCGGGCTGCCGCTGACGGTCAGCTGGCCGCTCATTTCGGCGTCGAGACCGCGGCCGCGCACGAAGACAGCCTGCGGCGCGCGGACGTCGAGCGCCAGCTTGATCGGCGTCGCGTCGGGCGGCGGCGGTGGCTTCCGCGACGCGCGGCGGGCGGGCGTCGGCTGGTTGGCCGCGATCGCGGCTCCCGGCTTGTTGATCTCGCGGACCTCGATGGTCGGGAAGGACGCAGTCTCGCCGCCGCCCACCGAGATCTCGGCGCGATCGATCGTGACGGGGCCCGAAATCTCGATGCCCGAGGAGGTCGCGCCGGTGATCCTGAGCGTGCTGCTTACGGTCGCCACCAGGTCGGGCCGGCTGACCAGCAGCGCGCGCTGGGTGGCCAGGCCGACGTCGAGCACCAGACCGCGCTCGGCATCGAAGCGCATCGAGCCGCTGCCGGTGACCGTTCCGGTGCCCGCCTGGAACGTGAGGCGCTGAATCTGAAGCGTGTCGCCCTGGAGGACGAAGCGGCCCTGGCCGTTGGCCAGCCTCAGGCCCGATTCGGGCATTGCCACCGCACCGCCCTCGAAATCCACGACGCCCGTGCCGCTGATCTGCTTGCCGTCGACACTGAGAGAGAGGTTGGGCCGCAGCCGTCCCGTCACATTGCGGATGTCGTTCCCCAGCAGCGGGGCGAAGGGGGCGATATCAATGGCTCCGCCGAGCGCAATCTTGGCAGCGACAGGTCCGGCGCCGCGCGGGAGAGTCGCCGTGCCCTTGATCGACAGGTTGGTGTTGCCTGCGGCCGCGACGCGCGCATCGAGGCTCACCTGCTGGCCGACCATCGTGGCGGTGCCTTGAAGGGAAAGTGCGGGGATCAGCGCCGCGTCTGGGCGCCTGACCCGGATACCCGTCGCGGCATAGCTCGCCTCCACGCGCGGCGCCGCCATGGCGCCGGTGACGCGCGCCTTGGACTGCAGCGTGCCTTCCAGTCCGGTCCCCGGAGCGAACGTATCCACCAGCGCGAGAGGCAGTCCCGCGATCTCCACCTGCAGATCGCTCGCCGCCGGATCGAGTGCACCGCGCACCGCGACGCGGCCCGCGCCGACGCGCAGGTTGGTCGGATCGATCACGATGCGTGCGCCGGCCACGACGACCTTCGCCGGCGCGTTCAAGCCGATCGGGATGTTGAGATAGCGACCGGTGAACTTCGACAGGCCGATGCGGATTTCCTCCGCCGCGAATTCGATCCTCGCCGCGAGATCGGCCGAGAGCTCCGCCCCCGAGCCCTGCAGCGTGACGTCCATGCCGCTCTGGCGATCGCCTTTTACCGTCGCCTTCAGTGTCGAAAGACCGCCGGCGCCGCGCAGCCGGGTCGCGGCCAGCGTCAGGTCGGCGGCGGCGCGGCCGGCAGGATCGTCGACACGGCCCGAGAGATCGAGTGTGCCCGCGCCGACGCCCTGGCCCACCAGGTCGCTGCCCTTTACGGAGATGTCGAGGCGGCCGGCTGGGGCGCTGGGGTCGGCGGTGACGTCGGCCACCAGCGAGCCTTCGAGACCGAACGCTTTCAGCGCCTCTACGTCCTTTAATTGCGAGACGGTCAGCCGCGCATGCCCGGTGGTGCGCGCCGGAGAGACGACGAGGTTGGCGATGTCGAGCACCGCGCTGGACCAGCGGCCCTGGAAGCTCGGCACCGAGAGACCCGCGGTCGCGTCATGCGCGAAGCGGCCGTTCAAGGTCAGGGGCTGGTTTTGCACCTCGCCCTCGGCCTGCATCGTACCGCCGAGCTTGCCGTCGGCCGACAGAGACACGGTCGTGTCGAGGACGAGGCGCCGCGAGGCGATCGCCTGACCGGGGGCCCGATAGGTGACGTCCCGCGTTTCGGCCTTGAGCTTCAGCGATGTCTCGGGACCGCCGAAGCCCACGGTGGCGTTGACGGTCGCTGCGCCGCCCACGTCGGCCCGGAAGGCGGCGAGGCGCGGCAGATCGAGCACGAGATCGAGCGTGCCGGCCTGCTCGCGGCCGCGACCCGAGACGGTGAGCGTGCCGCTGTCGCTGCCGAGCCTGACATCGCGCATCGTCCAGGCGCCGTCGGCGGTCAGCGTGGCGTTGCCCGCGAGGCTCAGTGCCGCGACCAGGCCGGAGGGGACGTCCGGCGTGCCGAAATCGTCGGCGCGGCCCTGCCAACTCGCAGTGAGATTGCCCTTGTCGATCCCCGCATTGAGCTGGACCTGAGCCTTGCCCATGAGCGCGCGGCCGGCCATCGCCGAAAGCGGCTCGAGGCTGGGCAGGTCGACCGTGGCACGCACCTCACCCTTGTCGGTCGACGGTACATAGTCGCCATCGCCCCGGATTCGTGCGAGTGGCAGCGAGACGTCGAAGGATCGCAGCGTGATCTTGTCGCCTGTAACACCGGCCACGTTCGCATCGAGCGTGACCGTGCCGGGTTGCGGCAGTCGCGGGTCGAGCGTCGCGAGCTTCAGCTCCTCGACCTTGCCCTGTACGCGGATGCCACCCCTGAGCTTGCCGTCGGCCTTCAGGCTGAGGCCCTTCCACGCGACACCCTGGGGGCGCACGTCGACGGGGCCGGCCTCGAGCGCGGACTGGAAGCTGGTGTCGTTGCCGTCCTGCAGCCAGCGCAGGGTGCCTTTCGCCGTCGCCCCGTCGCCTGCTTTGGCCGTCAGTTCCGCCGTGCCGTCCTGCTGATCGCCCTGCGCCGAGAGCTTCAGGGAGATTTCCGGCAGGTCGGGCCGCTGCATCAGCGCCGCGACCATGCCGCCGGGATCCTCTTCGAGCGTGATGTCGGCGGCGATCTTGCGGGGCGAGCGGTCGACACGCACGTCGGCGGTCAGCCGCCCGTTCGGGCCTTCCAGCCGGTCCGCGCCCAGCCTGGCGCGGATTTCGCCCAGATCGCGGGCGACCGCCGCGTTGCCCGTGACCTTCCAGTGCGAATCGATGCCGCCCAGCGCGGCCGCCAGATGGAGATCGTCGACCCGCAGCGCCTGCAGGTCGATGTCGAAGGGAAGGCGCACGCCCCCGCTGCCGCCGGGCGTCGCAGCCGTCTGTTCTTCCTGCGGCGGGCGCAGGACACCGATTCGCGAAGCCGACAGGATTTCTACACGCAGGTTCCGTCGCAGGAGGGATCCAAAGGACCATGTGAGTTGCGCGTCTTCGATCTGCAGCCACGGACCGGTGCGGTCGGCGATCTCGATTTGCGCCACGCGGAGATCGGTCGGGACGAATCCGTCGATGCCGGTGATGCGAATCTTCTGATCGGGCGAGGAGGCGGCGCTGGAAATGGCGGACGCCAGAAGCCGCTTCCCGGGGGCGGTCTGCACGCCCGCAAAGGCGAGACCGAGCACCGCGACGAGCGCCACGAATATATAGGAGCCTATGCGGAGCGCGCGCATCAGAAGGCCTGTCCCAGGCTGACATAGATGCCGAACGGCGGATCGGTCGGCCTGCGGTTCAGGGGGAGACCGACATCGGCCCGGATCGGCCCGAAGTCGGTGTAGTAGCGGACGCCGACGCCGGCGCCGACGCGCGGCGGGAGCTGCGAGAAGTTCGGCAGGAAATCGGGGTAGGCGCTGCCGGCATCGACAAAGGCCACCGCGCCCCACGCCTGGCCGATCCTCTGGCGCAGTTCGACGTTGGCCTCGACCACACTCGCGCCGCCGAGCGGATTGCCATAGGCATCGAGCGGTCCGGCGGTCTGGTAGACGAAGCCGCGCACCGAGCCGCCGCCGCCGGCATAGAAGAGCTTGTCGGGAGGGATGCCGCCGATGCTGATGGCGGGCTCGGTGCCGAACGAGGCGCGCGTCGCCAGCACGGTGCGACCGGGCTCGGCGATGTCCCAGTAGTGACGGCCGGTCAGGCGCAGGATGGTGAACATGTCGCCGCCGGGTCCGGTGTCGATCCACGGTTGGACGTTGAACTCGATACGATACCCGCGCGTCGGGTCTAGGTCGCTGTTGGCACGATTGTAGAGGACCGTGCCCTGCAGGCCGAGCATGCGATAGCTCTGGGTGATGCCGTTGCGGGTGATGTCGGCGATCTCGGTCGCGAGTCCGACGCGGGCCTGCCAGCGCGGCGAGAAGGTGCGGTCGAAGCCTGCGTAGAAAGTGGCGGCCTTTCTCGTATAGGCGGGGACTACTTCGCGCAGTGCTGCCGCTTCGATCCGAAGATCCTGTCCCGGCAGCCACCAGTCGGGTTTGCGGAAGGCGGCCCGGAAGGCAAAGCCGGTGTCGAGAATCGCGTAGCCTTGTCCGAGATGGTTGATCTCTCCTGACAGGCGCAGGCTCTCGGCCTGGCCGAACAGGTTGCGATGGACCCAGAAGCCCTCGACTCCGAAGCCGAGCTGCGTCTCGTAGCTCACGCCGAAGCCGATGGAGCGCTGCAGCCGGTCGGTCAGCTCGACGTCGATCGGCAGTTCGCCGCCCGCGTCGAGTTCGGTGGCGGGCTTGATCCGCACCGCGTTGAACGTGCCCAGCGACGTCAGCTTGCCGCGCAACGCCTCGACCTTGGCGGGGGAGTAGGCTTCGCCCTCCTTGAATGGCACGCGGCGCTGCAGCCAGACCGTGTCGACCTTTTCCGTGCCGGAGAAACGCACCTTGCCCATCCTGGCGAGCGGTCCGGGTTCGGCGACGAACGTCACCTCGGCTTCGCGCGTGGCGTGGTCGACGATGACCTCACGATCCTTGATCGCGGCCAGCGCGTGCCCCTGTTTGCGCAATTCCTCCAGCAGCTTGTTCTGCGCCGCGATGATGGCCGAGGCGTCGGCGGGATCGCCAGGCGCGAGCCCGATTCCTGCAGGGTCGATGCCGGGAAGGGATTGCGGCGCGCCGGGGGGACGAATGGCAACCGATCCGATGCGGTAGCGCGGACCGGTGTCGATGGAAATGTTGATCGTCGCGGCCTCCGCGTCGGGGCGCGATTCGAGCGCCTCCAGGGCGGAGGCATCGGCAATCGGCTTCCCGTCGATCGTGGCGTTCAGGGTGGCGTCGTAGAATCCGCGCGACCGCAGCGCGGTGCTGAGTCGCGAGGCGACGGCCTGCGCTCCCTGCAGAACGCCCAGGGCGTCGCCCGTCAGCGGCTGCTGCTTCTCGAAGTCCTGGGACAGTTCCTTGAGTTCGCTGGACATCGTCTCGTTGCCCGAAACAGCGAGGACGATGTTCCCCGTCCGGGCGTCGGCGGCACGCGGCAACAGGCTCGCCACACCGCCCAGCGCCAACGAGACGAGGCAGCTTATGCGCACCCAGCGCAGGAACTCGCTTCTTAAACGCACCATGCCCGTCAGCCATACAACGCGAGGCGACGGAAAGGGATGCCTCACTGCCTCCGGGGACGGTGCTAAATCCGTGGCCCGGAAGCCTGCGGAATCAGCACGGTATTCGGCAGGCGGAGCGCCGGGTTGGTCATTGAACTTGATCATGAACAGTGTGCGGAAAGGCTGCTGGATCCGCGGATCGCTGGGGCCGCTCGCCGGCGCAAACGGGGGCTTCATTCACGGATCAGCCCGTAGTCCGGGCTGGAGGTCTCGTTCCGATCGGGCCACCGAGCCTCATGCTTGTACCCGCAGGCTGAGGATCGACATGAACATCAAGAATTCCGTAATGTCGCCAGCCGCAACTAGCTGAATCGGTAATGTTTGAGAGTAAAAATACTTTTAAATCAGATAATTAAAGAAGTTTATTAATGTGAAATTTGAATACGACGACCGGTTTCTGTTTTCTGTATTTCATGCGACAGATGAAGTCTGAATTTTCTGGAGGAACACTGAATGGCATCGCCGCTTTTCGACCTTACCGGCAAGGTCGCCGTCGTTACCGGCTCGAGCAAGGGCATCGGCAAGTCGATCGCCCTGCACCTCGCGCTGCAGGGTGCCAAGGTGGTGGTGTCGAGCCGCAAGGCGCCTGCCTGCGAGGAGGCAGCCGCCGAGATCCGGGCGGCCGGCGGCGAGGCCATCGTCATTCCCTGCAACATCTCCGACAAGGCCCAGTGCGAGAAGCTGATCGAGGAGACGCGCAAGCAGCTCGGCCCGGTCGACATCCTGGTCTGCAATGCCGCCTCCAACCCGTATTACGGGCCGAACGAGAAGCTGCCCGACGACGTATTCATGAAGGTGATGCACAACAACATCCTGTCGAGCATGTGGCTGATCAACTTCTGCCTGCCCGACATGCGTGCCAAGAAGGATGGTTCGATCATCATCGTGTCCTCGATCGGCGGCGTACGCGGTACGCCCGTGATCGGCGCCTACGGCATCTCCAAGGCGGCCGACATGCAGCTCGCGCGCAACCTCGCGGTCGAGTACGGCAAGGACAATATCCGCGTGAACACGATTGCCCCGGGCCTGGTGAAGACCGACTTCGCCAAGGCGCTTTGGGACGATGAGAAGTACCTCGCCGTGCGCCTGAAGGGTGCGCCGCTCGGCCGGATCGGCGAGCCGGACGATATCGGCGGCATTGCCGTGATGCTGGCCGGCAAGGCCGGCGCCTTCATCACCGGCCAGACCATCATCGCCGACGCCGGCGTGACCATCGGCAGCGGCGGCTAGGGAGGGCCAGAACAGCACGCGGCCGCCGACGACAAGGCCGCACGGGAGGAAACAATGAAGCGCACAAGCGTTCTCGTAAGCGTCCTCGGTACCCTCGGCGTCCTGCTCGCAACGGCCGCCGGGGCTCAGTCCTATCCCACCAAGCCGGTGCGCATCGTGGCACCGTTCCCGCCGGGCGGCGTCGCCGACGTGCTCGCCCGGGCGATTCAGCCCGGGCTGCAGGAGGCACTGGGCCAGCAGGTCGTCATCGACAACAAGCCCGGTGCCGACAGCACTATCGGCGCCGAGATCGTCGCCAGGGCCGATCCCGACGGCTGTACGCTGCTGTTGGTCTCGGCCGAATAGCGGAGATCGCATGAGCCTCTACCAGGTCCAGAAGCTGATCTATCGGCTGAACCGCGATCCGCGGACCCGGGAGCGCTACGCCCAGGAGCGCGACGCCGTGCTGGGTGAGTACGACCTCACGCCGGAAGAGACTGGCGCGCTGGTGAAGCCCGACATCGGGTTGCTGTATGTGCTGGGCGTCAACGGCCAGCTCCTCATGCATTTCGCGGCGCTGCACCGCATCGACTGGCCGGACTATCTCGAGCGGATGCGGCAGGGCCTCAAGGATCACGGCCCGGTGCGCGAAGGCGTCTATGCCGCCACCGGCTACGAGGGCGTCGAGGCCCACGACGCCCGCCTCAAGTCGGAACGGGAGACACGCTGATGCCTCTGGTCTATTGCGGCGCCTGCAGTCATGCCCCCGGCATGACGGGCCGCGCCGAGCGTGCGGATACCCAGACGCGCCAGGCGCTGGAAGCCGCGTTCCGGCGCATGGGCGACGACATCCGCGCGACGACGCCTGATGCGCTGGTCGTGATCGCGGCCGAGCACTTCGCCAATTTCTTCATGGACAACATGCCGGCCTTCGCCATCGGCATGGCCGATGGCTACGAGGGGCCGATCGAGGACGAGGCGTTCCTGCGGATCAAGCGCACGACCGTGCCCGGCAACAAGGCACTGTCGCGCCGGCTGATCGAGAACGTGATGCAGACGGTGGACGTGGCCTATGCCGAGGAATGGAAGTTCGACCATGGCATCTCGGTGCCGCTGCATTTCCTGACGCCCGACTACGACCTGCCGATCGTGCCGGCCAACATCAACTGCCAGGGTCCGCCGCTCGCGCCGCTGGCGCGTGCCTGGGCCTTCGGCGAGGCGCTGCGCCGCGCCGCTGATTCGGTGCCCGAGCGCATCGCCCTGATCGGTACCGGCGGCCTCTCGCATTGGCCGGCCACGCCGGACTCCGGGAAGATCAACCGGGAGTGGGACCAGGAGTTCCTGCGCCGCTGGTCAGCCAACGACCGCGAGGCGCTGCTGTCCTACACGGATGCCGAGACCTACCGCGAAGCAGGGCAGGGCGGCTTCGAGATCCGCACATTCATCGCGGCCGCGGCGGCCGCGAAGGGTGCGAAAGGAACGGTCGACTTCTGCGAACCGGTCCCGATCTTCGCGGTGAGTTGCACGCTGGCGCACATGCACATCGCGGCCTGAAAGATTAAAGTTCCTTCGCTGCGCTCAGGATGACACAGTTGTTGTGGTCCGCGCGGTGCGCCATCCGCAAGATGGGCGCAGTGCGCCGCTCAAGAAAACGGTGTCATCCTGAGCGCAGCGAAGGATCCTTGCGCGTTCGACGGCCAGTCGAAGCCGTCAGGGCTTCTTCTTGAACGTCACCACCAGCACGTCGCGATAGGCGGGGTGGGCCGGATTCTCCGGCTCGACCGGCGTGACGCCGTGATAGCAGCGGGCGTCGTCGACCAGCGCGGCATCGAGCGGATCGGTGAGGGTGAAGCTGCCGAGCGCGCGCTTGTCGAGGTCGTGCACCGTCGTGGTGCCGCTGGCGATGTTGCGGCGGTTGATCAGCAGCACCAGCACATAGTCGACACCGTCGCGGTGCATGCCTTCGGGCGTCGGCTTGCCCTGCTCGCCGGTCTTCGCCTCGATGCGGAACTGGTGGACCTCGACGTGCCACTTCGCTGTCTCGGGCGCGAGGCGGCCGAACAAGGCGCGGCAATATTCGAGGATGGTTCGCATAGAGGCGCCGTCACCGATCTCGTCGTTCAACGGCTTGAACCAGCGCTCGATGCCGCCGTTCAGGTTGTTGTAGCTGAGGCCCTGGTAATGCGGCTGGTGTGCGCCACGCACAATCGCGCCCTGGCGCTCGGCTTCGTAGACGCCGAAGCGGCGCTTCCGGTAGCGGCCGCCATCGCCCATGTAGGTGTCGACCTCGAGATCGTTCCAGCTCTCGGCAAAGGCCGGCCAGTCGGCGAGCGTCCCGAAGCGCGCAAACGCCGTGCGCATGTCGGAGGCTTCGACGAAGGCATAGCCCGCGCGCTCGACGGAGGTGCGGATGCCCGAGGCATTCTGGAGACCGGTTCCGAATTCGCTCATGCGGCGAAGCATAGCACCGCATGTCCATCGTTCGGCAGGTGAGGCGCATGAAGGTTTCTAGGGATTGCGCCGACCACGGCCAGGCCGCATCGCGGCTGACATCAAGGTGGATTTGCCGCGCCCCCCTACGTCACAATCGCCGGGCTTCGTCGCTCTGGCCCGTGAACTGCGCGGGCTGGTCGGCGCCGAGAGGGAGAGCGAGTGATGGCTTATGCAACGACCGACGATGGCGTGAAGCTCTACTACGAAGAGACGGGGGCGGGCGCGCCGATCGTGTTCGTGCACGAATTCGCCGCCGACCACCGCTCGTGGGAAATGCAGATGCGCCATTTCGGCCAGCGCTATCGCTGCATCACCTACGGCGCGCGCGGCTATCCGCCGTCGGACGTACCCGAGAAGCCCGAGAGCTACAGCCAGAACCGCGCCACCGACGATATCCTGGCGGTGATGGATCATCTCGAGATCGACAAGGCCCATGTCGTCGGCCTGTCGATGGGCGGCTTCGCCAGCCTGCATTTCGGCTTCCGCCATCCCGCCCGCGCCCGTTCGCTGGTCGTGGCCGGCGTCGGCTACGGCGCAGAGAAGCACGAGCAGGCGAAGTTCAAGGCCGAGGTCGGCATCGTTGCCAGGTCGCTGCTGGAAGAGGGCATGGCGGCCTTCGCCGGCAAGTACGCCTACGGCCCGACGCGCGTTCAGTTCGAGAACAAGGATCCGCGCGGCTTCGCCGAGTTCAAGGCCGCCCTGGCCGAGCATTCGGCGCTGGGCTCGGCCAACACCCAGCTCGGTTGCCAGGGCGAACGGCCCTCGCTCTACGATCTCGTCGACAAGATGCGGACGCTGACTGTCCCGACGCTGGTGCTGACCGGGGACGAGGACTGGCCTTGCCTCGCACCGTCGATGCTGATGAAGCGGGAGATCCCGTCGGCGGCGTTGGCGGTGATGCCGAACTGCGGCCACACGATCAATCTCGAGGATCCCGACCAGTTCAATCGCATCGTTGGCGATTTCATCGTGCAGGTCGAAGCCGGCCGCTGGCCCAGGCGCGACCCGCGCGCCATCTCGGGCTCGATCACGGGGATGAAGTCCTAGCGCCATTCCGGTAGAGGAAGAATCGCCACTGCAAAGACCACCTCACCCTGAGAAGCGCTCCGCAGGAGCGCGTCTCGAAGGGTGGGCACGCGCACCGAGTTTGTTGCCCATCCTTCGAGACGGCGCTTCGCGCCTCCTCAGGATAAGGTCGGTGGGTCAATGTGAGACGGAAAGACTCTAGAGGCGCCACGGCCTATTTGTTGAAGCGACGGAAGGATCCTTCGCTGCGCTCAGGATGACACCTTTGTTTGAATCGGCGCACTTGGCCAATGCCACTACCCGTGCCATCCCGGGCGTAGCGAGGAATCCTTAGGCGGTGAGTCCACCGTCGCACACGAACTCGGATCCCGTCGAAAAGGTCGACTCGTCCGACAGCAGGAACAGGATCATGTGCGCGACTTCGTCGGCCTGGCCGAGTCGGCCGAGCGGATGGAGGTCTTCGAGCGCCTGGCGGCCGGTCATGTTGCCCACGTTGCTGTCGAGCCGCGGCGCGATCATCGGCGTGTCGATGTAGCCCGGATGCACCGAATTGCAGCGAATGTTGTACTTCTGCTGCGCACAGTGGAGTGCGATGTTCTTGCTGAGGGTGCGCACCGCGCCCTTGGAGGCGCAGTAGGCCATGGCGTAGGACGCGCCACGCAGGCCCAGCACCGAGGAGATGTTCACGATCGAGCCGCCGCCCGCCGCTTTCATTGCCGGGATGGCGTGCTTGCAGCCGAGAAACGTGCCCAGCGAGTTGATGTCGTTGACGCGGCGGTATTCCGCAAGCGTGCAGTCCTCGATCGAGTTGCGTACGCCGACGCCTGCAGCATTGAGCAGCCCGTGCAGTGCGCCGAATTTTTCGACGGTGGCGGCGACGGCGGCCTGCCAGCTCTCTTCCTGCACGACGTCGAGCGGCACGAAGTGCGCGGCCGCGCCGAGTTCGGCGGCGAGCGCCTGGCCCCTGGTCTCATCGCGATCCGCCAGTACGGCCTTGCCGCCCTCGCGCACGACCATGCGCGCCGTTGCAGCGCCGATACCCGATGCGCCGCCGCTCAGCAGGACGACCTTGTTCTCAAGACGGGGCAAGGAGCGACCTCCTCTGCAGTCCGGCGGTCAAGCCGCCATCGGACGTGAACTCCGCGCCGGTGACGAAAGACGAGCGGTCCGAGGCCAGCCACAGCACCAACTCGCCCAGATCCTGCGGCTCGGCCATGCGGCCGATCGGATGGCGCGATCCCAGGAAGGCCTTGCCCTGCTCGCGGCCGACCGCCTGCCACAGCGGATTGAAGATCGCGGTATCGACGCCGCCCGGATGCACGGAATTGCAGCGGATCCCGTATTTCTGCTCCGCGCAGTAGAGAGCCACGCTCTTGCTCAACAGCCGCACCGCGCCTTTGCTGGCGGTGTAGGCGGTGGGGCCGGCGCCGCCGACCAGGCCGGCGATCGAGGAGATGTTGACGATCGAGCCGCCGGACGCGGCCTTGCCGGCGCCGAGATGCTTCATGCCCTGGATGGCGTACTTGCAGCCGAGGAACACGCCCTCGGAATTGATCGCCTGGACCTTCTGCCAGTTCTCTACGGTGGTGTTCTCCGGGTTGCCGGGGCCACCGGAGATGCCGGCATTGTTGACCATGATGTCGAGCCGGCCTTCGTGCTGCAGGACGTCTGCAAGCAGAGATTGCCAGGACTCCTCCGATGCAACGTCGTGCATCACGAAGCGGCCTGCGGACGCCTCCTTCGATCCCTCGGCCAGATCGGCCACGATCACCACGGCACCGGCCGCCGCAAGCAGGGTCGCCGATGCAGCGCCGATACCGGACGCGCCGCCGGTGACGACCGCCACCCTCCCGGAAAGTTCATCGCTCATGTCGAGGCGACCATAGCGGCTAACCGCGCGCTGCGTTAGCGTATCGTCAGGAGGATCGCATGGCGAAGTTGACGCATGTTCTCGGACTGATGGCGGCACCGCTGGCGCTGGCGGCCTGCACGCAGACGGCAGGCGGACCGCCGCCCGGCATGACGGCGGCCCAGGGGGCTGCCTATTGCACGAAGCTCACCACGGTCTACAGCGAGTATGTCGCGGGCGTCAGCACTTCGATGGGCGGCGTCGGCCGGGGCGGCGGGCAGTCCGACATCGATGCCCGCGTGGCGATCGCCCAATGCCAGGACGGCAACACCGCCGCCGGCATTCCGGTGCTGCAGCGCGAGCTGCGCGACAACAAAGTCGAGGTGCCGGCGCCATGATCCGCTTTTCGCGCTCGCCGGCCCGCCTTGCCGGGCTCGCTCTCCTGCCGCTGCTGGCGGCGGCCTGCACACAGACGGCCAGCGGCCCGCCGCCCGGCATGACGGCAGCCCAGGCGACTGCCTATTGCAGCAAGCTCAGCTGGGCCTACGGCGAGTATGTCGCCAGCGGGCTGGGCGACAGCGCGGGCGACGACGACAATACCAACGCCGACATCAACGCCCGCTTGGCGATCGCCCAGTGCCACGAGGGCCAGACCGGCGCCGCCATCCCGGTGCTGCAGCAGGAGCTCCGCCGCAACAAGGTGCCGGTGCCTCCGGTCTGATCCGGCCTGCGCAAAAGAAAACCCGCGCGGTCTCCCGCGCGGGTTCGTTTTTCTCACTTGCAGACGAAGGCTAGAAGAGCAGATCGCCCTTCACCAGTACCCAGCGGCCGTTCTTGACTTCCTGGATCTGGGTGATCGTCGTCGCCAGATGGTTGGTCTTGGAGAACTTGGTCGGCGGTGAGCCGAAAATGTCCTGGTAGACGCTTCCCGATTCCATCGCATCGAGCAGCTTCTGGCCCGTGAGGTCCTTGCCCGCGACCTGCGCGTAGTGGGCGAAGGTCATGACGGCGTTGTAGCCAATGACGGCCTGGCTGTTCGGCTCGACATTGAACTTCTTGAAATAGGCTTCGCACCAATCCTTGACGGCACCTGTCGAGGTGTCGCGATAGGGAATGACGAAGCCCGCCGCCGCGTACAGGCCCTCGACCAGTTCCTTTCCGAGCGCGGGGATTTCGAGCACGTTGACCGGCGTCGCGCCGAGCCAGACCGGCGCGAAGCCGATCTTCTTGGCCTCTGCCATCAGGCCGATCGTCTCGCGAATGACGGTACCCATCACCACGAGGTCGCATCCGTCGGACTTCATCTTCGCGGCCTGGGCGCTGAAGTCGGAGGCGCCGCGCTTGTAGGTCGTGACCGACGCGGGCTTCATCTTCATGGCTTCGAGCTGCTGGGTGAAGCCGTCGAACACGTTCTTACCGTATTCGTCGTCCTGGTACATGATGCAGGCGGCCTTGGGCTTCTTCCATTCGACCATGTACTTGACCGCGGCCCGCGTGCTCTCGACGTAGGGCAGCAGGTTGTTGAACTTCAGACGCTCCTGCGGCTTCTTCGGGTCGAACTTGAAGGTGAACTCCGCTGCCGTCAGCGGGAATAGCTGAGGGACGCCCGCGTCGAACAGGATGTCCTGCGAAGCAAGGACGGTCGGCGAGCCCATCGGGCCCACCATGGCGAACACCTTGTCCTTCTCCACCATCTTCTGGCTCGCCAGCACCGCCTTCTTCGGGTCGTACTGACTGTCCTCGGCGACGAGGCGGATCTTGCGCCCGTGGATGCCGCCCTTGGCGTTGACGTCATCGACGGCGAGCTGCATGCCGTTGAGGACGGGGACGCCCCATACCTTGATCGGACCTGAAAGGTCCTGATGAGTGCCCAACACGATCTCGGTGCTGGTGACGCCCTGATTGGTGACCTTGGTCTGCGCGACGGCGGGCAATACCGCCAGCGTGGTCGTGCAGGCAAGCGTCACCGCGAATGCCTTGAAATGCATGTTCCGTTTCCTCCACTGCTGCGCTCTTTGTCTTTTCGGCGGGTGGCGCACACGACCCGGTCCGTCGTCGCTTTGCGCGACTTGTGCGTAATTAGAGCAGTTTCGCAGCGGTTATGCACGGCGAAACGAAGGATTCCGGGCTGCAAAAGAAAAGGCCCGGGACATGCCCAGGCCTCTGGCGATGAGGTGTCGCTCTCAGTTCTTGAGATCGCGCTTCAGCACGACCCAGCGGCCGTCCTTCACCTGCTGGAGCAGGTACACGGTGGCCGACAGGTGCTCGGTCGGCGAGAACTTGACCGGCGGCGAGTTGAAGATGTCCTGGAAGACGTCACCCGACTCCATGGCCGCCAGGAACTTGGCTCCAGTCAGGTCCTTGCCCGCCAGCCTGGCATAGTGGGCGAAGGTCATGACCTCGTTGTAGCCGAGGGCCGACTGGGTGTTCGGCTCCATGTTGTAGAGCTTGTAGTAGGCCTCGGCCCATTCCTTGGCCTTGCCCGTCGAGGTGTCGCGATAGGGGATCTCCATGCCGCCCACGGCGTAGAAGCCCTCGGTCACTTCCTTGCCCAGCGCCGGCACCTCGACCACGTTGGCCGCGGTGCTGCCGAAGTAGGCCGGCGCGAAGCCGATCTTGCGCCCTTCGGCCATGACGCCGACGGTCTCGCGCACGATGGTGCCCAGCACGACGAAGTCGCAGCCGTCCGACTTCATCTTGGCGACCTGGGAGGAGAAGTCCGAGGCCCCACGCTTGTAGCTTGTCACCGAGGCGGCGGTCAGCTTCGTGTCGGCGACGGCCTGATTGAAGCCGTCCAGCACGTTCTTGCCGAACTCGTCGTCCTGATAGATCACGCAGGGCTTCTTGCTGCCCTTCTCCTGAATCAGGTGGCGGGCGCCGGCGCGCACGCTCTCGGTGTAGGGCGGGACGTTGTTGAATTTCAGCCGGTCCTGCGGGTTCTTCGGGTCCATCTTGTAGGTGAACTCGGCCGAGGTGACCGGGAAGAGCTGCGGGATCCCGGCCTCGAGCAGGATGTCCTGCGCGGCGAGCACCGTGGGCGAACCCAGCGGCGCCAGCATGGCGAAGATCTTGTCCTTCTCGACCAGCTTTTGCGTCGCCAGCACAGCCCGCTTCGGGTCGTAGCCGACGTCCTCGACGATCAGCTTCAGCTTGCGGCCGTTGATGCCGCCGGCCGCGTTGACCTCGTCGACCGCCATCTTCATGCCGTTGGTGACGGGGACGCCCCAGGATTTGATCGGGCCGGAGAGGTCCTGGTGGGTGCCGAGAATGATCTCGGTGGGCGTGATGCCCTGGTTGGTGACCTTGGTCTGCTGTGCCGCCGCCGGCAGGGCGACGAGACCGAACATGCCGCCCAACAGGGCGGCACTTACGCTAAGCGAACGCATGACTACTTCTTTCCTCCACTACGCTTTACGAAACTCTCTTGAACCTGCTTCGCCCCGGCTCAGGCCGCCTGGGGACGGTACATCGCGTCGATCTGCTCCTTGTACTTGGTGTTCACGAACGACCGCTTGAGCTTCATCGTCGGCGTCAGCTCCTCGTCTTCCGGGGTGAGCTGCTGCTCGATCAGGAAGAAGCGCTTGATCGTCTCGACGCGGGCGAAGTTGGTGTTGACCCGTTCGATCTCCGCCCAGATCAGATCCTGCACTTCCTTGGAGCGGCACAGGCTGGTGTAGTTGGTGAAGGGCACGTCGAGATCCTGGGCGAACTTCTCGACCGTCTCGCGCTCGATCATCACCAGGCATGTGAGGTAGGCGCGCTTGTCGCCGATCACGACGGCGTCGCTGATGTAGGGCGAGGCCTTGAGCTGGTTCTCGATCTCCGACGGCGTGATGTTCTTGCCGCCCGCCGTGATGATGATGTCCTTCATCCGGTCGGTGATCTTGACGTAGCCTTCCTCGTCGATCAGGCCGACGTCGCCGGTGTGCAGCCAGCCATCCTTGTCGACCGTCTCGGCGGTCTTCTCGGGCTGGTTCAGGTAGCCCATGAACACCATGTCTCCCTTGATCAGGATCTCGCCGACCGGGGAGATCGCGACCTGCCCGTAGGGAACCGACTTGCCGACCGTGCCGAGCTTGATGCCGTTGGCCGGCATCGCCGTCGCCAGTCCGCAATTCTCCGTCTGGCCGTAGACCTCGTACATGTCGAGTCCGAGCGCCAGGTACCAGCGGATCAACTCGGGCGAGATCGGCGCGGCGCCGGTGAACAGCCAGCGGCAGCGGTCGAGGCCGATCATGCGGCGGATGTTCTTCAGCACCAGCCAGTAGGCGGCCTGGAAGCGCAGCTTTTCGAAGGCGGTCGGTTCCCGCCGCGCCAGCCGGGCGTCGGCGATGGCGAGGCCGGCGGAGATCGCGCGCCGGTAGGCCCATTGCTGCAGCGGCGTGGCATCCTTCAGGGCGATCGTGATGCCGGCGTAGAACTTCTCCCAGACGCGGGGCACGGCGCCGAACAGGGTGGGCTGGACCTCGCGGATATTGTCGGGAACCGTCTCCGGGCTTTCGGCGAAGTTGCTGCAGACGCCGGTCGCCACCGAGTAGTAGCTGCCGGCGACGCGCTCGGCGACGTGGCAGAGCGGCAGGAACGCCAGACGCTCGTCGCCCTCGTACCAGGAGAGCGACAGCTCGGGGTGCATGCAGTTCTGCATCGTGTAGACGACGTTGCGATGGCTGTGCATCGCGCCCTTGGGCGGCCCGGTGGTGCCGGATGTATAGACGAGGATGGCCAGGTCGTCGGGCTTGCGCGAGTCGACCAGTTGTTCGAAGAGCGCATCCTTGCCCTGGCCGTAGTTGCGGCCCGACGCCATGAACTCGTCGAGCGAGACCACCATCGGATCGTCGAAGGTGCGAAGCCCCTCCATGTCGAACACGACGATCTTGCGCAAGCTGGGACAGCGGTCGCGCACGTCGAGCGCCTTGTCGAGCTGCTCGTCATCCTCGACGAACAGGACGGAGGTCTTCGAATCGTTGATCAGATACTCGACCTGCTTGGCCGAATCGGTCGGATAGATGCCGGAGGAAACGCCGCCCGCACAGAGGATGCCGAAGTCGGCGTAGTTCCATTCCGGCACGGTGTTGGCCAGTACCGAGGCGACGTCGCCCGGCCGGAAGCCCATTTCGTGCAGCGCCAGGCTGATGGCGCGCGAGCGCTCCAGCCACTGGTTCCAGGAGATGGCATTCCAGATCCCGAAGAGCTTCTCGCGCATCGCCGGCCTGTCTCCGCGCGTCCGGCAGGACAGCAGGAAGCTCTTGGGCAGGGTCTCGGCAACGGTCAGTGTCGCTTTGGTGGGCATTGTTTCCTCGCGTCCCGTCAGCGCCAGTTCTTCTTCTTCTTCCAGCGGCGTTCGCCGCGGGCGCCTTCTTCCTTGGCGCCGAGATAGAACTCCTGGATGTCCTTGCTGCCCATCAGGCGCTCGCAGGTATCGTCCATCACGACGCGGCCGACCTCGAGCACGTAGCCGTAGTGGGCCGTCTCCAGCGCCATCTTGGCATTCTGCTCGACCAGCAGGATCGAGGTGCCTTCCTCGGCATTGACCCGGCGAATGATGCTGAAGATCTCCTTCACCAGCAGCGGCGACAGGCCGAGCGAGGGCTCGTCGAGCAAAAGGAGCTTCGGCCGGTTCATCAGGGCGCGGCTGATCGCCAGCATCTGCTGTTCGCCGCCCGACAGCGAGCCGGCGGGCTGGTCGATGCGCTCCTTGAGGCGCGGGAAGTAGACGAAGATCTTCTCCAGGTCCTTGGCGACGCCGTCGCGGTCCTTGCGCAGGAAAGCGCCCATGGCGAGGTTCTCGCGCACCGAGAGGAACGGGAAGACCTCGCGACCCTCCGGCACGTGGCTGAGGCCCAGCCGCACGATCTTGTCGGCATCCATGCGCTGGATCGGCCTGCCTTCGAACTCGATGGTGCCCTTGAGCGGATCGAGCACGCCGGAGATGGTCTTGAGGATGGTCGTCTTGCCCGCGCCGTTGGCACCGAGCACGGTGATGATCTTGCCGCGCGGCACGGCCAGGCTCACGCCGCGGATCGCCATGATCGGGCCGTAGTAGCTCTCGATGTTGGAGACCTTGAGGATCGGATCGTCGCTCATGTCTTCTCCGCTCAGGTGCCGAGATAGGCGGCGATGACGTCGGGATGCGCCTGCACCTCGGCCGGCGTGCCCGAGGCCAACACCTTGCCGTAGTTCAGCGCCAGCACGCGGTCGGATACGCGGTTCACCAGGGTCATGTCGTGCTCGACCATCAGCACCGTAACGCCGAGTTCGGTCCGGATGTCGCGGATCCAGAACGACATGTCGTCGGTCTCTTCGACGTTGAGGCCGGAGGAAGGCTCGTCCAGCAGGATCAGCTTGGGCTCCGAGCACAGGGCGCGGGCAACCTCGACCACCTTGCGCACGCCGTAGGGCAGGCCGGCGATCAGCTTCTCGCGATAGGGCTGCAGGTCGAGGAACTCGATCACCTCCTCGACCTTGCGCCGATGCTCCTTCTCGGCCCGCCGTACGGAGGGCAGGAACAGGATATCCTGCCAGAGCTGGGTGGTGGCATGGCAGTGCCGGCCGACCAGCAGGTTGGCCAGCATGGTCGCATTCTCGAACAGCTCGATGTTCTGGAAGGTGCGGGCGATGCCGAGCTTGGCGATCTGGTGCGCCGGCACGTCGGTAATGTCGCGGCCCTCGAAGAACAGCTTGCCCGAGGTCGGATCGTAGAGGCGCGAGATCAGGTTGAAGATCGAGGTCTTGCCGGCGCCGTTGGGGCCGATGATGGTGAAGATCTCGCCCTTCTCGACGCTGAAACTTACGCTGTCGACCGCCTTGAGGCCGCCGAACTGGAGGGAGATGCCGTCGACCGTGAAGAAGCTCATCGGTTACGCTCCGACTTCACGTAGGTCTTCTGTCGCTTGAAGGTCGCCTTCTTGTAGAGCGGGAAGAGCTGGAAGAAGAGCTTCACCTTGAGCCAGCGTCCGTAGAGGCCGTAGGGCTCGAACAGGATGAACATCATGATGATCAGGCCGTAGATCGCGCCCTTGAGTCCGGCCGCGGAACCGATCGAGGACATGGTTTCGCGCAGCTTGCCCGAAGCCTCGGGCGACATGCCGAGCGACGACGCGAGGCTGGCCCCGAGCACCGGCACGTCGTCCTTCAGCGCCGTCAGGAAGGGGTCGACCATGACGATGAAGATCGCGCCCAGCACCGCGCCGTGCACGCCGAAGGCGCCACCGATGATGATCACCATGATGAACTCGATGGAGAGCAGCAGGGTGAACATTTCGGGCGAGATGAAGGACATCTTGTGGGCGAACAGGACGCCTGCCATGCCGGTGAGGGCGGCGCTGATGGCGAAGGACTTGACCTTGTAGCCGGCCAGGTCGATGCCCATGCTCTTGCCTGCGGTCTCCGAATCGCGGATGGCGATGAAGGCCCGGCCGGTGGGCGAACGCAGCAGGTTCAGCGCCAGCAGGATCGAGCCGACCAGAACCAGCAGGCACAGGAAATAGAACGCGTCGCTGTCTCGCGGCATGGGCTGGCCCAGCAGGTCGAGGGTTCTGACCCGCATGCCTTCGTTGCCGTGGGTCACCGATTCCCAGCGGGCCAGGATTTCCTCGACGATGAAGGCGAAGGCGATGGTGGCGATCACCAGGTAGATGCCGCTCAGGCGCAGTGCCGGGAAGCCCACCATCGCCCCGACCGCGCCGGTGATGATCGCCGCTGCCGGAAAATACACGATGAACGGTATGCCCTTGCTCTGCATGAAGCCGGCCGTATAGGCGCCGATCGCGAGGAAGGCGGCGTGGCCCAGAGAGGCCTGGCCGGTGAAGCCCGTAAGGATGATCAGCGCCACGCCGACGATGGCGTAGATGAAGACGAATACGATCTGGCTCTGCAGGTAGCTGCCAATCAGGTAGGGCGCGGCGATCATCACTGCCAGCAACGCGCCGTAGGACCACCAGTAGCCGCCGTGTTTCAGCAGCTTGATGTCCTGATTGTAGTCGGTCTTGAAGACGAAACGCATGGGCTCAGACCTTCTTGCGCATGCTGGGACCGAACAGCCCGTGCGGCCGCACCAGCAGGACGATCAGGAGCACGACGTAGGGGGCGACATCCTTCCAGCCCTGCGGCAGGTAGAAGCCGGCCAGCGTCTCGATCACGCCGATGATCAGGCCGCCGATCAGCGCGCCGGGGATCGAGCCGAACCCGCCCAGAACCGCGGCGGGAAAGGCCTTCAGGCCGAGCGCCAGGCCCACGTTCGAATGGATGAAGGTGATGGGCGCCAGCAGCACGCCCGCCGTCGCCGCCACCGCCGCGCTGATCGCCCAGATCAGCGAGACCACGCGCTTCACGGGAATGCCCATGTAATAGGCGGCCAGCATGTTTTCCGAGGTGGCGCGCATGGCGGTGCCCATCCGCGTGTAGTTGAAGAAGGCGTAGAGCACGATGCACAGGATGACGGTGGCGACGATCACGGAGAGCTTGTCGTGGGCGATCACCAGGTCGCCGAGCTTCAGCACGCCGGTCGAGAAGGGGGTCTCGATCTTGAGGTCGTCGGTGCCCCAGAACATGCCGGCCAGGGAGCGCAGGAAATAGCCCAGCCCGATGGTGGCCATGACGATCGAGAACTGCGGATAGCCCAGGATGGGCCGGATGAGGATGCGTTCCGTGGCCATGCCGAATACGGCCATGCCGCAGACGGCGAACAGGAAGCCCAGCCAGTAGTCGAGACCGATCAGCCCGATGAAGGTGAAGACGAAGAACCCGCCCAGCATCATCAGGTCGCCCTGGGCGAAATTAACGACTTCGGTCGCCTTGTAGATGAGCACGAAGCCCAGCGCGATCAGGCCGTAGACGCAGCCGAGCGCGATTCCGCTCACCAGCTGCTGGATGAAATCGAGCATTCCCTAACCCTGTAAACCGGCCGTTTAGTGGCTTCGCGTTTAACTCGATTGATAAGACATGGCAGCGCTGCGGAGAGTCAATGGATTTTCGCTCTGTGCGTTGTACTGTTGATTGATCACGCGCCGTCACCGGAGAAACCCATGTCGCTCGCCGAGCAGGCCATCCCGTCGGGGAAGCCGCCGTCGCCGTTCTATACCGAGGAGCACGAGGCCTTCCGGAGCACCGTCCGGCGCTTCGTCGAGCGCGAGATCATGCCCCATGTCGACCAGTGGGACGAGGCGGAGGAGTTCCCGCGCGAGCTCTATCGCAAGGCCTCGGCCGCGGGGCTGATGCAGCTCGGCTTCCCGGAGGAATATGGCGGCGTCCCGACCGATCCGTTCTTCGGCATCGTCAAGGCCGAGGAGATGGCGCGCCACGGCAGCGGCGGGCTCAACGCCAGCCTGAACAGCCACACGATCGGCGCGCCCCCCATCGCCGCCCTCGGGCCGGAATGGATGAAGCGCAAGGTGCTGCCCGAGATTCTGGCCGGGGAGAAGATCAGCGCGCTCGCCATCACCGAGCCCAGCGGCGGCTCCGATGTCGCGAACCTCAAGACCACGGCACGGCGCGAGGGCGACCACTATGTGGTCAACGGCTCCAAGATGTTCATCACCTCCGGCATGCGCGCCGACTACTACACGGTCGCGGTGCGCACCGGCGGGCCGGGGGCGGGTGGCGTTTCGCTGCTGCTGATCGAGCGCGACCGCGAGGGCTTCGCGCGCACCAAGCTGAAGAAGATGGGCTGGTGGGCGTCGGATACCGCCCAGCTCTTCTTCGACAATGTGAAGGTGCCGGTCGAGAACCTGATCGGCGAGGAGAATCGCGGCTTCATCGGCATCATGCTGAACTTCAATTCCGAGCGTCTGGGCATGTCGGCCGGCGCCTGCGGCTACGCCAAAGTCTGCCTCGATGAGGCGATTGCCTATGCCCGCGAGCGCCATACGTTCGGCAAGCCGCTGATCGCCAACCAGGTGGTGCGCCACCGGCTGGTCGACATGGCGATGCGCATCAACGCCGTGAAGTCGACGCTCGAACTGCTGGCCTACCGGGTCGGTCAGGGCGAGAAGCCGGTTGCCGAGATCTGCATGTTGAAGAACCTCGCGACCTCGACCATGGAGTTCTGCGCCAACGAGGCGATGCAGATCTTCGGCGGCGCGGGCTATCTGCGCGGCGCCAAGGTCGAGCGCATCTATCGCGAGACCAAGGTCATGTCGATCGGCGGCGGCTCGACCGAGATCATGAAGGATCTCGCCGCCCGCCAGATGGGGTTGTAGATGGAAAAGGACGCGCGCATCGCGCTCTTCCAGCAATGGTTCTCCGACAACATCCCGCACAACAAGGCGCTGGGATTGAAGGTGATCGGCGCCTCGCGCGGCTTCGCCTCGATGCAGCTCGACTGGCGCGAGGAGCTGGTCGGCAATCCCGAGACCGGCGTGCTGGCGGGCGGTCCGCTCACCGCCATGCTCGACGGCTGCTGCGGGATGTCCGTCGCCACGATGCTCAAGGCGCCCGAGCCCTTCGCGACCCTCGACCTGCGCATCGACTATGTGCGGCCGGCGGAACCCGGCAAGCCGGTGATCGCCGAGGCGGAATGCTATCGCATCACGCGGTCGGTGGCCTTCACGCGCGCTTTTGCCCATCACGGCGACGCCAAGGACCCGATCGCGGCCGCCGCCGGCACCTTCATGCTGGGTACCAAGGGCAAGCCGACCCGGCCGCCGCTGGGGGACAAGCCATGAGCGCGCTGCTCGAACGTCTCGCCGAGGCCCGCAAGGAGGGCAACGTCGCGCGCCTCGCCGAGGCCATTCCCTATGCGCGCTGGATGCAGATCGCGCCGGAGAACACGACCGGCGAGCTGCTGACCCGGATGCGCTTTCACCCGGAGCTGATCGGCAACACCTTCCTGCCGGCGATCCACGGCGGCACGCTGGGCGCCATGCTGGAGATGGCGGCGATCTTCCATCTGCTGTGGGAGACGGAGACCGGGGCGGTGCCGAAGATCGTCAACATCACCGTCGATTATCTCCGCTCGGCCCGGCCGGTGGACGTGATCGCCTGCGCCAAGGTGACCAAGCAGGGGCGGCGCATGGTCAACGTCTTCGCCGAAGCGTGGCAGGAGGACCGCTCCCGACCCGTGGCGACGGCCAACGCCCACTTCCTGGTCAAGTCCGACGCCGACGCCCCGCCGTCGCTTTAGTGCGTCACCTCATTGGATTGCTCAGGTCGACGCCGTACTGCCTGGCGTTCTGCGCCATGTAGTGGTCGCGGCCATGCACGGGCTCGCCGCGGACGGCGGCGTCGACCATGTCGACGAAGGTGTGCCAGCCCATCGCGTTGAGCTTCACGAATGACTCCAGGACCGGAAGGTGCTCGAGGGTCAGCAGGGTCCCCTCGACGGAGGCTGCCAACGTGAGGATGACGTACGATTCGGGGTAGGGCGACGTCGCGTCACCCGGATTGTACACGTTCCATGTGTAGGCAAGCCGGCCCGGCGGCTGCCATTGCGTGACCACCCCGCGAATGTGACCGCCCATCAGCGACACGGCGCCGCCCACCCTGGGTTCGATGTGGCCGTCGCCGTACCAGCCGGGCAGTCGACCGGGGTCCGCCAGGAAGCCCCAGGCCTGCGCCGGCGGACCCGGGAGGTGCCGTTCGAAGCGCACCATATGCGCATGGGTGAATTGCGCGCCGTCGCTCATGGACTTTCCCGCCTCTTGGCTTAAAGAAAACGCCGCATGGATTACGATTCCCTCAAGACAGCGGGCGACGACGTCGTTCGTGACGGCGCCAGCTTCGAGGCCTATCGGCTGCCGGGCGACTTGATCGATTCACAACACCCGATAATCGTGGCCTATGCAAGGCGTGTGGCCGGCGAGGGCAGCGACCGGGACAAGGCGCTGCGCCTCTACTACGCCGTGCGCGACGAGCTGCGCTACGATCCCTACAACACCCCGATGAAGCGCGAGGCCTATCGCGCCAGCGCGACCGTGGCGGCCGGTCACGGATACTGCGTGAACAAGGCAGGCGTGCTGGCCGCGGTCTGCCGCGCCGCCGGCATCCCCGCGCGTCTGGGCTATGCCGACGTGCGCAACCACATGACGACGCAGCGGCTGTCGGAGCTGATGGGCAGCGACGTCTTCTACTATCACGGTTACACCGACGTCTGGCTGGACGGGGGCTGGGTCAAGGCGACGCCCGCCTTCAACCGCGAGCTCACCGACAAGTTCGGCCTGAAGCCGCTCGACTGGGATGCCGTGGGCGATTCGATCTATCACCCGTTCGACCTCAGCGGTCGCCGCCACATGGAATACCTCGCCTATCGTGGCGTCTTCGCGGATATCCCGTTCGACGAGATCCGCGATGCCTTCCGCCACTACTACCCGCGCCTGTCTCGGGCGCAGGAGGAAATGGTAGTGGGCGGCGATTTCGGCGCCGAGGGCGCCGCGGAAGTGAAACCCAAGTGAATCTTGCGCCACGGTCGCCCGCCTACATTGCCCTGCTGGTGGCGCTGGGCAGTTTCGGCCCGCTCACCATGAGCATCTACACCCCGGTCATGCCGTCGGTCGGTCACGAACTGCTGGCGACGCCGGAGAACGTGAAGCTGACGCTCACGACCTACATGCTGGGTTTCGCGGTCGGGCAGCTCTTCTACGGGCCGCTCAGCGACCGTTACGGGCGGCGGCCGGTCCTGCTGGGCGGGCTGCTGTTCTTCACCATCACGAGTTTCGCCTGTTCCTTCGCGCCGTCGATCGGCGGGCTGATCGGCCTGCGCATCCTGCAGGGGCTGGGTGCGGCCTCAGGCTCGGTGCTGGGCCGGGCGCTCACGCGCGATGCCTACACGTTCAAGGAGATGCCGCTGGTCATGAGCTGGATCTCGCTCGGCCAGAACATTGCACCCTCCCTGGCGCCGACCGTCGGCGGCTTCCTCGGCGAATGGGCGAGCTGGCGCGCGACCTTCTGGTTCGTGGGCGGCTTCGGCACGATCCTGTTCCTGGTGACGCTCGCGGGCCTGCGCGAGACAAACAAATTCCGCAGCGAGCGCATCGACCTGTCGAGCCTGCTGCGCGGCTCGGGCGAGATGCTGCGCGACCGGCGTTTCCTCGGCCACATCCTTCCGCTGGGCTTCGCCTTCGCGCTGAACTTCGGAATGCTGGCGGGCGTGCCCTTCGTGCTCCAGGAGAGCATGGGCTTCAGCCCGCGCGAATTCGGCCTGATCGTGCTGCTCTCGGTCGGCGGCTTCACGCTCGGCACCTTCGTGAACAACCGGCTGGTGGGCCGCGTCGCACCGGTCGATATCATCATGTTTTCCGGTTGGTTCCATGTAGCGGCATTGGTCGGGATGGCGGCTCTTTCGCTCGCCGGCATCGTCACCTGGTGGGCCATCGTCGGGCCGCACATGCTGCTGAGCTTCGGGACCGGCATGATCGTGGCCAACGCCAATGCCGGCGCCGTGGGCATGTATCCGCGGCTGGCCGGTACGGCCTCGTCGCTGGCGGGCCTCGCGCAGATGGGCATGGGGGCGATGGGCACCGTCGCCGTCGCGGCGCTCACCGTCGTCGGCAGCCGCTATATCGCCATGCCGATGGTGATCGGACTCGCGCCGTTTGCGGTTGCGACGGTTCTGAGCGCGCGGTTGTTGCGCGGCGAGCCGAGGACACCGAAACTGGATCAATAGAAGAGGGAGAGAGAAGACCATGACGAACATGCTGAAGGACAAGGTTGTGCTTGTGACCGGCGCGGGCGGCGGCATCGGCCGCGAGATGGCGCTGCTGGCAGCCAGGGAAGGCGCCAAGGTGGTGGTCAACGATCTCGGCGGCGCGGTCGACGGCGAGGGCAGCGGCAGCGCGACGGCGGCCGAGAAGGTCTGCGAGGAGATCAAGGCGGCCGGCGGCCATGCCGTCCCGAACGGCGACAGCGTCTCCGATCCGGCCGGCGCCGAGCGCATGGTCAAGGCGGCCGTGGAGAATTTCGGCCGCATCGACGGCGTCATCAACAACGCCGGCATCCTGCGCGACCGCATCTTCCATCGCATGAGCCACATGGACTGGAAGATGGTGATCGACGTCCATCTGAACGGCTCGTTCAACACCAGCCGCGCGGCCGCCAACTACTTCAAGGAGCAGAAGTCGGGCGCCTTCGTGCACTTCACCTCGACCTCCGGCCTCGTCGGCAATTTCGGCCAGGCCAACTACTCGGCCGCCAAGATGGGCATCATCGGCTTGTCGCGCTCGATCGCGCTGGACATGGCGGCGTTCAACGTCCGTTCGAACTGCATCTCGCCGTTCGCCTGGACGCGCATGATCGGCACCATTCCCGCCGACACCGATGCCCAGAAGGCGCGCCTGGAACGCTCCAAGAAGATGACCCCGGCCAAGATCGCGCCGATGGCCGTCTACCTGCTGTCGGACTCGGCACAGGAGCAGGGCATCACCTCGCAGATCTTCGGCGTGCGCATGAACGAGATCATGCTGTTCAACGCCAACCGCCCGGTACGCTCCGTGCATAACTCCGAGGGCTGGACCCTGGAGGACATCGCCGAGCACGCCGTGCCTTCGATGAAGCCCTACTTCACCGACCTGAAGCGCTCGCCCGAGTACTTCACCTGGGATCCGATCTAGGTCCCAGACGCCAACAGCCCCTCATCCCGGGAAGGCGACGCCTTTGCGGGATGAGGGTCGCCAACCGGAGTTGAGAAATGGCCGCCGAGAGCATGAAGAACGAGCCCAAGATCGATCCCAAGGAGATCCTCGAAGGGATCGTAGAATGGATCGAGATCGAGAGCCCGAGCCACGACGCGAAGGCGGTCAATCTCATGGTCGACAAGGTCGAGGGCCAGTTCCGCGACCTCGGCCTCGACCTCGATCGCACGCCGGGCCGCGACGGTTTCGGCGACATCCTGGAAGCGAAGACTCCGGCCGCGTGGAGCACGGGGCAGGGCAAGGGCATCCTGGTCCTCGCGCACCTCGATACGGTGCATCCGCTCGGGATGAAGGAGAAGGAGCTGAAGATCCGCCAGGAAGGCGACAGCGTCTTCGGTCCCGGCATCTACGACATGAAGGCGGGCGGCTACATCGCCTACTACGCGCTGCGCCACCTGGTCCGCCAGGGCAAGAAGACCAAGCTGCCCGTGACGTTCCTGTTCATTCCCGAGGAAGAAGTCGGCAGTCCGACCTCGCGTGCCCGCATCGAGGAAGCCGCCCGGGGCCACAAATATGCATTGGTGATGGAGCCGGGGCGCGACGGCGACAAGGTCGTCACGTCGCGCAAGGGCGTCGGCCGCTTCACCCTGACGGTCAAGGGCCGCGCCGCCCATGCCGGCGTGCGCCATGAAGACGGCCGCAGCGCCATCCTTGAAATCGCCCGCCAGATCGTGCGCATCGAGGAAAAGACCGACTACGCCCGCGGCATCACCTGCAATGTCGGCCTGATCCGCGGCGGCTCGGGCGTCAACGTCACGCCGGCCGAATGCACCATCGACGTCGACCTGCGCGTGCCCAGCATGCAGCTCGCCGAGGAGATGACGCACTGGTTCCTGAACCTCGAACCGATCGGCAAGGAAGTCGAGCTGACGGTCGAGGGCGGCATGAATCGTCCGCCCTACCAGAAGGACGCTGGCATCACAGATCTCTTCCAGAAGGCGCAGGCGATCTATCGCGAGATCGGCAAGGAGCTGAACGACGTGCCGCTGACCGGTGGCGGCAGCGACGGCAACTTCACCGCCGCGCTGGGCATCCCGACGCTCGACGGCCTCGGCGCCGACGGCAAGGGCGCCCACGCCATCACCGAGCAGATCTACTATTCCTCGCTGCAGCCTCGCACCTACCTCTGCGCCCGCCTGCTCGAGACGCTGGAGTAGGAGCTGCGTGTCGCCCGAGCGAAGCTCAGTCTGACAACATCGCCTAATACGCCGCGGTAAACCGCTTGCGGAGGTGCTTGGGCTTCTCGATCTCGTTCACGATGGCGACCGCGAAGTCCTCGCGGCTGATCCGGCTCTCGCCGTTCTTGTCTTCCAGCAGTTGATCCTTGCCGAGCCGGAACTTGCCGGTGCGGTCGCCGGGCTGGATCGAGGCGGGCGGCGAGATCGCCGTCCAGTCGAGATCCTTGATCTTGCGCACCTCTTCCAGCGCCAGCGACGCAGGCTTCGAGGTCGGCGGCTGGATGCCGCGATCAGCCATGTGGTCGAGATGGGTGCGGCCGTCGGCGCGCAGCAGGCTGCCGGCACCGACCACGAACAGGACGCGCTTCACGCCGCTGGCACGCACGGCCTCCAGCACGTGATGGACGCTGGCCTCGTTCCACTTCACCGAGGCCACGACGATGTCGTGGCCCTTGAGGATGGACGCCATCGCCACGGCGTCCGTGGTGCTGCCCTGCCGGACGGTCATGCCGGGACGCGGCTTCAGCTTCGAGCCGTCGCGCGTGATGGCGGTGACGCTGTGTTTGCGAGACAGCGCCTCATCGAGGACGTGGCTGCCGATATTACCCGTGGAGCCGATGAGGGCGATGGTCGTCATTCTGGCGTTTCCTTCATGAGATCGCGCAGGGCCGCGACCGTTTCGGCCGGCGCCTCCTGGGGGACGTTGTGGCCGATGCGCGGCAGCATGCGCCGCTCGTATCCGCCGGTAAACTTCTCGGATTGCCCGTCGCGATCCGACGCGGGGCCCACGCCGTCGGCGGCGCCGTGCAGGTTGATGGTCGGCACCGCGATCGCCGGCTGCTTTGCCAGCTCCGCTTCGAGCGGCTCCAGCATCGGATCGCCCTTGGTATAGCCGTAGCGGTGCCGATAGGACTGGATCACCACGTCGACGAAGTCGGGATTGTCGAAAGACGATGCCGTCCTCTCGAACGTCGCCTCGTCGAAGGTCCATTCCGGCGACCACAATTTCCACAGGAGCCGGCAGACGTCGCGGCGGTCCTTCGTCAGGCCCGCGCGGCCGCGCTCCGTATTGAAGTAGTACTGGTACCAGAGCCGATGCTCGGCGGCGGCCGGCGCCGGCTCGACCGAAGCGGCGATGTTCTGGAGATTGTAGCCGGTGCAGCTCACCAGGCAGCGCACACGCGCGGGCCACAGCGCCGAGACGATGCAGGCCGCCCGGCCGCCCCAGTCGTAACCCGCCAGTGCTGCGCGTTCGATGCGGAGCGCCTTCATCAACTGGTGCAGGTCGTGGCCCAGCGCCGCCTGCTCGCCCGAGCGCAGCGTGTCCGGGGACAGGAAGCGGGTAGGGCCGTAGCCGCGCAGATACGGCACCAGCACCCGGTTGCCGTCGGCCGCCAGCGCCGGCGCCACCTCGTCGTAGGCACGCACGTCGTAAGGAAAACCATGCAGCAGGATCACCGGCGCGCCATCGGGCGGGCCGTGTTCCTCGTAGGCGACGTCGAGGACGTCGGTGCGGACGGATTTGCGTTGCATCCACCAACATATAGCTGCACCCAGCCGGCGTTGACAGTCGCCCGTGCCGCGACCAGCCTCGCAGAATGAGCCGGATCGGCGAATTCCTGACCCTGGAGCAGACCCGGAGGCTCGGCGCCCGGTCTAACCTGATGGGCGCGCTCCTGGTGCTGCATGCCTGGGGGCTGATCGCGGTCGCCATGGCTCTCTTCGCCTGGTGGCCCAATCCGTTCACGTTCCTGCTGGGGGTCATGCTGATCGGCGGCCGCCAGCTCGGCATCGCGATCCTGATGCACGACGCCGCGCACGGGCTGCTGTTCGCGGATCGTCGCCTCAACGACTGGGTGGGAAGCTGGCTCTGCGCCTATCCGGTCTTCACCAGTCTCACGCTCTACCGGCCTTACCATCTGCAGCATCACCGCTTCACCCAGCAGCCCCAGGATCCCGATCTCGGCCTGTCTGCGGCATTCCCGACCAGCCGCACCAGCCTTCGGCGCAAGATCGTCCGCGATCTCACGGGGCAAACCGCTTTCCTGCGGCGGGGCGAGCAGCTTCGTCGCGCGCTCGGGCCCGCCGACGCGCCGCTCGCCATGCAACTGGGCAACCTGTGGCGCAAGGAGAAGGGACCGCTGGTCGCGAACGCTGTCCTGCTCGCGGGCCTGTCGGCCATCGGTTACTGGTGGCTGTACCCCGTGATGTGGCTGCTGCCGCTCGCGACCTGGTATCAGCTCGTGAGCCGCATCCGGAACATCGCCGAGCATGCGGTGGTGCCGGACAATCACGATCCCCTGCGCAATACGCGCACGACGCACGCCAACCCCCTGATGCGGCTGCTGGTGGCGCCCTACTGGGTGAACTATCACCTCGAACATCACCTGTTCATGTTCGTGCCCTGCTGGCGCCTGCCGCAGGCGCATCGCGCCCTTCTGGCGGCAGGCCGCGGTCCGTCGATGGAGCTGAAGCCGGGTTATCTCGCCGTCCTGAAAGCCGCTACCGCGGGCGCGCCGCGCGACGGCCCTGGCCCGGGCGAAAGGACTGCACAGCACATTTGAAGCAGCCCACATAAGAAAAGGCGGCCCGGGCGGGCCGCCTTTTCGTCTCTATCCTGTTCGACTCGTGCTGCTTACTGAGCCGGGCAGGCGTGAATGTTCATCTCCGGGCCGAGATCGTACGGCGGCGGCACCTGCGCCAGCGTCGTGACCTTCGGGTCCATTGCCCAGTCGAAGGCACGCTTGCCGCGGGAACAGAAATCCTTGTCCGTCGGTGCGCGCTGCGCCGTGCGGTTGGCGATCTCGGTCACGAACACGTCGGTGTTGAAGCGCTTGCGGCCGGCGATCTGCGACAGCGAACGGGCGTTGGTCGCGAACTCGGCGCGGAACTTGCCGACGAAGTCGGCGTAAACCTGCTCATACGCGCGGCGTCCACCGGGGCCCTGGCACTGAAGGGTCACCACCTGCAGCTCCTGCTGCACCATGCGGGCGCGCACGATGGAGAGGTCGGCCTCATTGTAGCAAATGGCCCGGATCTGATTCGCGGGAGGCGAAGGCGGAACGGCTGCCTGATAGTCGGCCGCCGGGGCCTTCGCGGGCGCCGCTGCGGTCTTGGTCTGGCCAAGCGTGCAGCCGCCCAAGGCCAGGATACTTCCCGTAAGAATTGCCGCCTGTGTAAGCCTCTTGAACATCCGCATACTCCCAACGCCGTTGGCCCGGAAACCGCAGCGGGTACAACAGTTAGACGCCCGTTTCAAATCCAAATACCAGTTAAGGGGGAGGAAGCGCCGAATTCGCTCGATTTTCACTGTAAAGCTTTGGTGAGCGCCCGGTCGAAGATCTCGAGGCCGAGGTCGATTTCCGCTTCGTCCACCGTGAGAGGAGGCGCGATGCGGAAGATGCCGAAGCCGCCGCGAACGGTGCTCGTCATCATCCCAAGCTCCAGGCAGGTGCGCGCCACCGTCTGTGCGAGTTCGGGGTCGGGCGTGCGGGAGCGCCTGTCCTTGACCAGGTCGAGGCCAAGCAGAAGCCCCCGTCCCCGTACATCGCCGATACAGTCGTAGCGCTGCTGCAGTGCCATCAGTCCGTCCTTCAGGCGCTTGCCGAGGGTTGCCGCGCGTTCCGTGAATTTATCCCGCAGGATGACCTCGATCACCTTGAGCCCGACGGCCGCAGGCAGGGGGTCGGAGGCATGCGTCGTATAGAAGAGGAAACCGCGCTCGGCGGCCACGTCCTCGATCTCGGGGGTCGTCAGCATGGCGGCCAGCGGCAGGCCGGCGCCCAGGGTCTTGGAGAGGGTGAGATACTGCGGCACGACGCCGTCGCGTTCGCAGGCGAACAGGGTGCCGGTCCGGCCGAGGCCGGTCTGCGCCTCGTCGAAGATCAGGTGCATGTCGCGCTCGCGGCATTTTCCGGCGAGAGCCGCCATCCAACCTTCGGGCGGTTCCAGCACGCCGCCCGAACTCAGGATCGGCTCGACGATGCAGGCTGCCAGCGCGCCGCTCGACTGGCGGTCGATCAGCTCGAAGCCGAAGTCGAGTTCGCTCCGCCAATCATAGACGCCGCGATCGTCGATGAAGCGCGAACGGTAGGTGTCGGGTGCGGGCAGGACCAGCGCGCCCGGCTGCGGCGGCCCATAGCCCTTGCGGCTCGACGAGTAGGTGGCTGCGGCAGCGCCGCCGGTGACGCCGTGCCAGGAACGGCTCATCGCCACGACCTCGTGCCGGCCGGTCACCAGCTTGGCCATGCGGAGCGCAGCCTCGTTCGATTCGCCGCCGGTTGAGACCAGTAGTACGCGGTCGAGCTTGCCAGGCGAAATTCTGGCGATCAGGGCCGCCAGCTCGACCACGGGACGCGACAGGATCGTCGAGTAGAGGTGGTCGAGTTCGCCGATGTAGTGACGCGCCACCTCGACGATCTCGCGATGACTGTGGCCCAGGATGGCGCTCATCTGTCCGGAGGTGAAATCGAGGATCTTCCGCCCGTCGGCGTCGGTGAAGTAGTTGCCCGCCGCGCTCTCGGCGATCAGGGGCGAGAAGGTGCCGCCATAGCGCACCAGGTGGGCGTTGGCCTTGGCCCAGAACTCAGGATCGGCGTTGCGGCTCATGCGGCCTCCAGCGCGGCCTTGACCAGCGGCATGCGGTCATTGCCGAAGAACATGTCGTTGCCGACGAAGATCGTCGGGCTGCCGAAGCCGCCGCGGGCGATCAGCTCGTCGGTATTGGCGCGCAGCCGCGCCTTGCAGGACTCCGTTTCGATCCCGGCGAAGAAGCGCTGGCGCTCGATGCCGGCGCGCTCGGCGATGTCGGCCAGCACCTCTTCCCGGGAAAGGTCGCGGTCGCCGCCCCAATAGGCCTCGAAGGCGGCGGTGGCGTAGGGGACGAGTTTCCCCTCGTCGAGCGCGACGAAGGCACCGCGCATGCATTTGACGCTGTTCACCGGGAAAATCGTCGGCGGGAATTTTATGGCAAGCCCGTAGAGGCGGGCCCAGTCCTGCATGTCCTTCAGACTGTAGGCCTGCTTGAGCGGATTGGGCTTGGCGCGGTTCTCGTAGACCGTCTGGTTGACCGCGTTGAACACGCCGCCGACCAGGATGGGCTTCCAGACGATCTCGGCTGCCGCTTCCCGCGCCACCGCCTGGATCGCGTGGAAAGCAAGGTAGGTCCATGGACTCGAGCAATCGAAGTAGAAATCCAGCTGCCGCGCCATTTCGTCCCCCTGGAAGCCGTTCGCCTTGTCGTTGCCATACATGGCGCGTATTTTGCAAATCCATGACGGTACCGACTGGCCAGTGTAGAGAAATGGGCCCTAAAAAAATCGCCATCGTCGTGCATCAGCAGCATTCGCGGCCCGGACGGGTCGGCGCCCTGCTTGAACAGCGCGGATACGAACTCCATCGACTTTGCCCCAATCTGGGCTGCAACCTGCCCGAGGACATGTCCGACTATGCGGGCGTGGTGATCTTCGGCGGCCCCATGTCGGCCAACGACTGTGGCACGCTGGCGGGCATCAAGTGCGAGCTCGACTGGATCCCCAAGGTCGTCGATGCCGGCGTGCCCTTCCTCGGCCTCTGTCTTGGCGCCCAACTCCTGACGCGCGCCGCGGGCGGGCGGGTTGGGCCGCACCCCGAAGGCCTGGTCGAGATCGGCTATGTCGACGTCGAGCCGACCGAAGCGGGCCGCGCCTGGTTCAGGGCGCCGATGAAGGTGTACCAGTGGCATCGGGAAGGCATGACCATTCCGGACTGCTGCGAATTGCTGGCGACCAACGACCGCTATCCGGTCCAGGGCTTCCGCTGCGGGCCGAACGCCTTCGGCTTCCAGTTCCATCCCGAGGTAACGCTCGAGATGAAGAGCATCTGGACCCTGAGCGCGGCGGAGCGCCTGAAGATGCCGGGCGCACAGCAGCGCGGCGTCCACCTCTCGATGCACGCGCTCTACGATCCGCCACTCGACCGCTGGATCAACGGCTTCCTCGACCGCTGGCTCGCGACCGATCAGCGGATTTCGGCTCCGTCCACCAGAGAAGCCGTTGCGCAACCCGAGTTCGCCGCCGCCGCCGACTAACGGCGCTTCTGGCGGCAAGTTGGTCCCACGCGCCGGCATGGGCTAGGGTCCCTGTGAAATCCAGGGAGACGCTCAATGTTGTCGGGTGCGCTGATATTCGTGTTGGCCGTCGTCCTCGTGGCGCTGGTGCTGATCTTCGCCGGGGTGAAGACGGTGTCGCAGGGCACCAACTGGACCATCGAGCGGTTCGGCCGATACACCCGCACCCTGGCGCCCGGGCTGCATTTCATCGTGCCCTTCGTCGACACGGTCGGCCGCAAGATGAACATGCAGGAGAACGTCCTCGACATCCCGGGACAGAAGGTCATCACCAAGGACAATGCCACCGTGCAGGTGGATGCCGTTGCCTTTTACCAGGTGGTCGATGCGGCGCGCGCGGCCTATGAGGTCCAGAACCTTCATCTCGCCATCACCAACCTCGCGCTGACCAACATCCGCTCGGTCATGGGCAACATGGCGCTCGATGAAGCCCTGTCGAAGCGCAACGACATCAACAACACCCTGCTGGCCGTCATCGACCAGGCGACCGGCCCGTGGGGCGTCAAGGTGCTGCGCATCGAGGTCAAGGACATCGCGCCGCCCGAGGATATCGTGGTCGCGATGGGCCGGCAGATGAAGGCCGAGCGCGAGAAGCGCGCTACCATCCTCGAGGCGGAGGGCGTGCGCGAATCGAGCATCCAGCGCGCCGAAGGCGAGAAGCAGTCGGCCATCCTGACCGCCGAGGGCCGTCGCGAAGCCGCCTTCCGCGACGCCGAGGCACGCGAGCGCATGGCGCAGGCCGAAGCGAAGGCCACCTCGGTCGTGGCCGAGGCGATCGCCGGCAACGGCGTGCAGGCGACCAACTACTTCCTCGGCACCAAGTACGTCGAAGCGCTGTCCAAGATGGGCTCGAGCCCCAACGCCAAGGTGTTCTTTCTGCCTGTCGAGGCGGCGGGCGTCATGGCCTCGATTGCCGGCATCGGCGAACTGGCCAAGGAGGCGCAGGCGCGCGGCGTCGAAGCCAGCGGACGGCCACGCGGCTCCGTGCCAAACGCGGGCTAGACCACGATGTTCAAGATCGTCTTCTGGTACTGGTGGGCGGTCGCGGCGGTGCTGCTCGTCTTCGAGATGATGCTGCCGGGCGTCGTCTTCCTGTTCCTGGCCATTGGCGCGGCGGCGGCGGGTCTCTTCCTGCTGGTCGTGTCGGACCTGTCGCTCGAGCTACAGCTCCTGACCTTCGCCGTGATTTCGGTCGTGGCGGCGGTCGGGCTTCGCCGAACGCTGCGCCGGCTGCAGCATGCCGACAATCCCGCGACGTCGACGCTCAATGCCCGCGCCGATGCGCTGATCGGCAGGATCATCGTTCTCGACGAGCCGATCCTGAACGGGCGCGGCAGGGTCATTCTGGGCGACGGGAGCTGGAGCGTGACTGGCCCTGACATGGTGAGGGGGTCCAAGGTGAAAGTGAAATCCGTGAGCGGCACCGAGCTGGCCGTCGAGCCTGCGCCATGAGACGCAGGGTTCTATTGGCGCTCCCCGGATTGCTTGCGTTCAAGACCGCGAGCGCCCAGACGCCCTATCCGACCAGGACCGTCCGCTTGATGGTCGGCGCCAATGCCGGAGGCGGCACCGACATCGTGGCCCGCATGCTGGCGGAGAAGCTGGCCGAATCGATGAAGGGCACCTTCGTCGTCGAGAACAAGCCGGGTGCTTCCAACACGATCGCCGCCGATCTCACGGCCAAGGCGCCGCCCGACGGACACACGATCCTCGTCGCGACCAACACCGGGCAGGCCATCGCACCGCATCTGCTCAAGCTCGGCTTCGATCCGATCAAGGACCTGATTCCGATCGGCCTCGTGGTGAATGTGCCCAACGTGCTGGTTGTCGGCGCCTCGGTGCCGGTCAACTCGGTGGCCGAGCTGATCGCCGCGATGAAGGCGAAGCCCGGCGAGTTCAAGTACGCCTCCTCGGGCGTCGGCAGTACGCAGCACATCGCGGGCGAGGCCTTCGACGTGGCGGCAGGCGTGAAGGGCCTGCACGTCCCCTCCAAGGGCAGCGCTCAGGCGCATCTCGATATCATCGGCGGCAACGTCCAGATGATGTTCGACACGACTTCCTCGTCGATGGGCCAGATCAAGGCCGGCAAGTTCAAGCCTCTGGCGGTGACGTCCGATCGCCGAAGCAGCGAGCTGCCCGGCGTGCCGACGCTCGCCGAGGCGGGGCTGCCGGGTTTCGACATGACGACCTGGTACGCCGTCTATGTGACGGCGGGCACGCCGCCCGACGTGGTGGCGAAGCTGCAGGCCGAACTGATCCGCATCGTGGCGCTTCCCGACGTGCAGGCGAAGCTGCGCGGGCTCGGCGGGGAGCCGGGCACGATGAGTGTGGAGCAGTTCACGCGCTTCAACGTGCAGGAGTACGAGCGATTCGGCCGCCTGATCCGCGAGGCCAACATCAAGCCGGAGTGATTCCCGCTGCATCTTGCCATTAGTTAACTGATAGGTTAAATAATGGCCGGACTTCGGGAGGATCGCGATGGAACGGTCTTACGGCTGGGTGATCGTCGGAGCCGGTGCGCTGATGGGCTGCGTCGCCATCGGCGCATTGTTCTCGCTGGCGGTCTTCCTGCAGCCGATGTCGGAGGCGACCGGCTGGTCGCGTACCGGCATTTCGACCGCCATGACGCTCGACTTCCTGGCAATGGGCGTCGCAGCCTTCGGCTGGGGCGCGCTCAGCGACAGGTTCGGCCCGCGCATCGTCGTCCTGTCGGGCGCCCTTCTGCTGGGGCTTGGCCTCGCGCTCGCCAGCCGGGCCACCAGCCTGCTCGAATTCCAGCTCATCTACGGCATCGTGGTCGGTGTTGCCGCGGGCGCGGTATTCGCGCCGATGATCGCCACCGTCACCGGCTGGTTCGACAGGCACCGCAGCCTGGCCGTCTCGCTGGTGTCGGCCGGCATGGGCGTGGCGCCCATGACCATCTCACCCTTCGCGCAGTGGCTGATCTCCGCTCACGATTGGCGGACCGCGATGTTGACCATCGCCATCGGTGCCTGGGTGCTGCTGATTCCGGCGGCCCTGCTGGTCAGTCGCGCGCCGGAGGTCACGGCCGCGTCGCCCGGAAGGCCGGCGGAAGGCGGGGAGGGAATGAGAGTGGGGCAGGCGCTGCGCTCGCCGCAGTTCATCGTGCTCTCACTCACTTTCTTCTGCTGCTGCGCGGCTCATTCCGGCCCGATCTTCCACACGGTGGGCTATGCGCTCGCCTGCGGCCTGCCCGCCATGACAGCGGTGACGATCTACAGTGTCGAGGGACTGGCGGGGCTGGGCGGCCGCATCCTTTTCGGCCTGCTGGGCGACCGCTACGGCGCGCGCAGGATCGTGGTCATCGGGTTGATGGTCCAGGCAATCGGGGCGGGCAGCTACTACTTCACGCGCGACGCCGGGGAGTTCTATGCGGTCGCGATCCTGTTCGGCATGGCCTATGGCGGCGTGATGCCCCTCTACGCGGTGATCGCCCGCGAATACTTTCCCATGCGGATCATGGGCACGGTGTTCGGCGGCGCGGCGATGATCTCCAGCCTCGGCATGGCGCTGGGCCCGGCGGTCGGCGGCTGGATCTTCGATACCTTCCACGGATACGGCTACCTCTACATCGCGTCCTTCGGCATTGGCCTCGCGGCGGTGGCCATGGCGCTGGCTTTCCCGCCGTTTCCGTCCTCGCAACGCGGCGCGCAGGCCCAGCCGGCGTAAAATCTGCGCAGGCAGCGCAACGCCGGGGCGGCTCAGCGAGTTGATCGGGTAACAGAACCCGGAGACTTCGATGAAAGTGGCCCTCTCTGCCGTCCTTCTGATCGCCGTCTGCGGCGCCGCTTCCGCCCAGCCGCAACGATCCAACTCCGACTTCAGCACCATGCAGGAATCCGGGCCGCCCGTGGCCGGCGGCAACGGCACGACGGTCGGGCCGAACTGGAAGAACCAGGCGACCTCGCCGATGCCCGGCTCCCAGGAAATCAGCGAGCTGCCGCGCTACCCGATCACGGAAGAGCCGATCTGGGTCAGGCCGATGGCGACGCCGGCGAGAAAGCCACCGCCGCGCGCCCAGCAATAGCGCTAGAGGAGCGCTTCGCCGTCCTTGAGGAAGGCTTCGAGCGCTTGCTCGTGTGGGGCAAGGTCGAGGCCCTGCGCGGCGATCCAGTCGTCGTTGTAGTAGGTATTGCCGTAACGCTCGCCGCCGTCGCAGATCAGCGACACGAGCGATCCCGTCCGCCCCTCGGACTTCATGCGTGACGTGAGGATGCACAGCGCCACGAAGTTGGTGCCGGTCGAGCCGCCGACCTTTCGGCCGAGCAGGCGGGACAGGACGCGCATCCCGGCCAAGGACTGGGCGTCCGGCACACGCATCATGCGGTCGATCATGTTGGGCATGAAAGACGGCTCGACCCGCGGGCGGCCGATCCCTTCGATGCGCGAGCCGCGATCGCAGGTCGCTTGCATGTTGCCTTTCGAGAAAGCCTCGAAGAAAGCCGAGAACTCGGGATCGGCCACGCACAGACGCGTCGCGTGGCGCATGTAGCGAATGTAGCGGCCGAGCGTCGCTGTCGTGCCCCCGGTGCCGGCGCTCATCACGATCCAGGTCGGCACGGGATTGGGCTCGCGACTCATCTGCTCGAAGATCGATTCGGCAATGTTGTTGTTGCCGCGCCAGTCGGTCGCCCGCTCGGCGTAGGTGAACTGATCGACGTAGACGCCACGCAGCTCGGTCGCGAGCGCTTCGGCGGCGGCGTAGATGCCGCTTCCGTCGACCACGAGATGACACTTGCCGTGCTGCCGCTCGATCTCGGCGATCTTCTCGGCGGAGGTCGAGGCCGCCATGACGGCATGGAAGGGCAGACCCAGCAGGCGGGCGAAGTAGGCCTCCGAGATCGCCGTCGATCCAGAAGACGCCTCGACGATCGGCGTGTCGTGCCGGATGCGCCCGTTGCAGATGCCGTAGAGGAACAGCGAGCGCGCCAGCCGGTGCTTGAGGCTGCCGGTGGGATGGGTCGATTCGTCCTTGAGGTAGACGTCGATCCCGTCGAGCACCGGCAGGTCGAGGCGCAGCAGGTGGGTGTCGGCCGAGCGGCGCTGGTCGTTGCGGATCAGCTCCAGCGCCTGGCGCGACCATTCGGCATCGTTGTGACGGGCGACGGCCTCATCGAGAAGCTGCAGGTGCGTCATGGTCCGCTCGCCGTTCCCTCGTTCCCTGGCCTCAGCCGCCGATGATCTTCTTCTCGATCATGCAGTGGATGCCCTTGTTGCCGTCGACCGTCTGCGTGACGTGCAGGTCGGCCTGCAGGCTGCAGAGCATGTAGGCGTCCTCGGGCTTGAGGCCGGTCTTGGCGGTGATCAGCCGGATCATGTCACGCAGCGCTTCCTTGGCGGCGTCGTCGAGATCCTGGTCGAAGCCGTGGGTGATCCAGTGCGTCGCCGTCTCGGCGCGCGGATTGTTGAGCTTCATGCCCTTGTGAAGGGTGAACTTGAAGGTGCCGCTCAGGCTCGTCTCCAGCGCCGTCAGGTTGACCTCGCCGTCGCCCTGCACGCCGTGGCCGTCTCCCGTCGAGAACAGGCCGCCGTCGGCGAAGACGGGGAAATAGACGGTCGTACCCACCCGGAAGTGCTTGTTGTCGATGTTGCCGCCGAAGGCGCGCGGCTCGACCGAGCTGCACTGGCCCCATTCCGGCGGCGGGGCGACGCCCATGATGCCGAAGAACGGCTTCAGCTCGATCTCGGTGCCCCACGGCATGGTGCAGACGCCGCGGTTGGAATCGATCGGGATGTGGGTCAGGCGGAAGAAGGGGAAATCCTCGGGCAGGGTACCCATCAGCGGCCGCTGGACGTTCCAGCCCCAGTTGGTGCGGAACTTGATGTCGAGCACCTCGACCGCGAGCACGTCGCCGCGCTCGGCGCCCTCGACATGGACCGGGCCGGTCAGGATGTGGCGGCCGATATGCGGCTTCAGCTTGGCCAGGATCTCACGATGCTCGGGCAGGACATTGAACGGCTCGCCTGCCGGCAGGATTTCGGCGGCACCGGAGACGCAGTGGATGGTCGCGGTGTCTCCCGACTTGATGCGGAGCTGCGGCGGCAGCTGGCTGTCGAAATAGCCCCAGTGGCAGGTCTCGGGGGAAGAGTGCAGCTCGTGGTTGGCCATTTCGATCCTCAACTGTAGTGTCCTGCGCCCGAAGCACATACCGTGCCCGGGGAATCATCTCAAATCGGCCCAGAAAGTCTTCCGTGAACTACCGTCATGGCTACCACGCCGGGGGATTTACCGACCTGCTGAAGCATAGCGCGCTCTGCGAACTGCTGCGCCTGCTGACGGCCAAGGACAAGAAGCTCTTCGTGCTCGACACCCATGCCGGTGCCGGCGGCTACGATCTTGCCGGGTCGCAGGCGCGCCGAACGGGCGAAGCGGAGGCGGGCATCGTGCGGCTGATGGCTGAGCCCAGGGCCGGCATGCCCGGCGCCGTCGCGCGCTACCTGGCGGCTGTCCAGGCCTACGATCGCAAGTTCGGTCCCGCCGGTAGGACCGTGCAGCGCTATCCCGGATCCCCGCGCCTGGTGCGCGCGGCGCTGCGGCCGGGCGACCGGTTCATCGCCTGCGAAAGGCATCCCGAGGAGGCGCTGAAGCTCAAGCGCGAGTTCGCGGGCGACCGTGCCGTCGAGGTCCGTCAATCGGACGGCTACCACGCGGTGAAGGAACTGCTGCCGCCGGCAGAGCGCCGCGCGCTGGTCCTGATCGATCCGCCGTTCGAGGCGAACGACGAGTTCGAGGTTCTGACGCGCGCCGTGCGGCACGGGCTGCGCCGCTTCGCGACCGGCTGTTATGCGGTCTGGTACCCGGTCAAGGACGAGGCGCCGGTGGCGACGTTCATCGATTCGCTGGCCGGGGTGAAATACCTCAACATGGAACTCGACCTGGGGCCGAGCACGCCGGAAGGCAAGCTCGCGATCTGCGGGCTGGTCGTGATCAATCCACCGTGGAAGTTCGAAGAGGCGATGCGCGAGGCCCTGCCATGGATCGCCGCGCACCTTGGCGACGGCGTCAGCGCGAGCTTCTCCACGTCGCCGGCGAACAGGACACCGCCGCAATAAGCAGCGGCATTTGGCGTTTCGAGCGCAGCGAGGGATCCTTGCCTCATTCGCCCTTGTAGCCTTGTGACGTGCGCTACTTGCCGTTCTTCCCGTTCTTCTTTTCAGGCTTCGAAGGCTTCCAACCCCAGGTCTCGTAGGCGGCTTCGGCGATCCTCGGATCGAGCGCGTGATCCTCGAGCGTCACACCTTCGCCCAGCGCATCGGCCACGATCCGCAGGCCCGCCAGCCGGGCATGCATCTTGTCGTCGCTGGCGACGAGGTGCCAGGGCGCATGCTCGGTGTCGGTCTTCTGCAACACGTCCTGGTAGGCATCGAGATACTGCTCGCGCTTGGCGATGTTGCGGAAATCCTCGAGGCCGATCTTGTAGTGTTTGCTGGGCTTGCTCAGACGCTCGATCATGCGTCGCTTCTGCTCCTCGGCACTCACATGCACGAGCAGCTTCACGATTCGCGCGCCGTCGTCGGTGAGCTGGCGCTCGAACTCGTTGATCTCGCGGTAGGCACGCTTCCACGCGGACCGGTCGCAGAAGCCCTCGATGCGCTCGACCAGCACGCGGCCATACCAGGTTCGGTCGAAGATCGCCCAGTTGCCGGGGGCCGGCAGTCGGTTCCAGAAGCGCCAGAGATAGTGCCGGCCCTGTTCCTCGGGAGTCGGTGCGCTGATCCGATGCACCTGCACCGATTTGGGTTCCAGCCCGGCCACCAGGCGTTCGATCAGACCGCCCTTGCCGGCGGCATCCCAGCCGTCGATGCAGATCATCACGCGACCACCCGTGCGCAGGTGGTGGATATGGAGGTCGAGCAGCCGCTGCTGCAGGTCCTTGAGCTGTTTTTCGTAGCTGTCCTTGTCGATTGGACCGTCGATCATCTCGATCTTGTCCAGGCGCGGCCATTTGCCCATCGAATCCTCCGGCCGTGATCGTGACAGCGGGGCGACGGCGAGGCAATCGCTCGGAGATTGACAGCGCTAACCTACGCGACGACTAATCATCGCGGATGGCCGAAGCGGAACCCACAATTCGTTACACGGAGCGCGCGGGCAGGCCCGTCGTCGAGGTCGGCGGGACGTGGACCGTCTTCAGCGTGCGCGGCATCCGTGAAAAAGCCGGGAAGGCGCTGAAGGCCGCCGGCGCCGTGGAGAAGGGCAAGCGCACCGTCGACGCGACCGGGCTCGAACGGGTGGACACCGCCGGCGCGCTGGAAATCCTGGAACTGGCCGGTGGAGAGGCCGAGGTCGAGACCAAGAACGACGAACAGGCTGCGCTCTTCAAGATCGTTCGCGAAAACATGTGCGAGCCCCACCCCGCTCATAATGTCAACGGGCTGGTGCACTGGCTGGACGAGATCGGCCGCAGCTCGATCGACTTCTACAAGCAGGTCATCAATCTCTGCGCCTTCTTCGGCGAGATCCTGATCGTGGTCATCGAGGCAATCCTGCAGCCCAAGCGGTTCCGGCCCAATGCCGTGATCCAGCAGATGTACGAGGTCTGGATCCGGGCTCTGGTGATCGTGGGCGTGCTCTGCTTCCTGATCGGTGTCGTGATCGCCTACCAGGGCGTCCAGCAACTCCGCCAATTCGGCGCGGAGACCTTCACCGTCGAGGCGGTTGGCATCGGCATGTTCCGCGAACTTGGCCCGCTGCTCACCGCCATCATCGTCGCCGGCCGTTCGGGCAGCGCCTTCACCGCCCAGATCGGCACGATGCAGGTCAACCAGGAGGTCGATGCAATGCGCACCATCGGCCTCAACCCGATCGAATGGCTGGTCCTGCCGCGCATCACCGCGCTGCTGATTTCGATGCCGCTGCTGGCCTTCTGGGGCGACATGGCGGGACTGCTGGGTGGCGCGGTCGCCTGTACCGTCTATCTCGACTTCACCTTCGTGCAGTTCTTCGACCGGCTGCGCGACACGGTCGGCGCTTGGCACTTCTATACCGGCATGATCAAGGCGCCAGTGTTCGGCGTCGTCATCGCCGTCATCGGCTGCTTCGAGGGTCTGCAGGTGAGGGGCAGTGCCGAAAGCGTCGGTCAGCTCACGACAAAGGCGGTGGTCGAATCGATCTTCTGCGTGATCGTGCTCGACGCGGTCTTCTCGATCATCTTCCTGCTCGCGGGCGTGTGATGGCCGAAGCGGGCCTGGCCAGCACCGAGGATTTGCCGCCGAAAGCGCCTTTGGTCGAGGGCGGGCAGATCAGCGATCATCGCGACGGGCGAGAAGTCGTGCTGCGCCTGCGCGGGATCCGGACCCAGTTCGGCGACAAGGTGATCCACGACAATCTCGATTTCGACGTATTCCGTGGCGAGATTGTCGGTCTTGTCGGCGGTTCCGGCACCGGCAAGTCGGTGCTGCTGCGGACCATCATCGGCTTGAACCGGGCGCGTGAGGGTACGATCGAGATGCTGGGCGTGGACACCAGTACGCTGCATGGCAAGTCTCAGCGCGATATGCTGGCCCGCACCGGCGTGCAGTTTCAGGACGGCGCGCTCTTTTCCTCCCTCACCGTCACGGAAAACATCATTGTGCCGATCCGCGAGCATGCCGAGCTCGAGGACCAGACCATGCGCGAAATCGCTGCCCTGAAGATTGGCATGGTTGGGCTACCGGCAGACACCGGGATGAAGAAGCCTTCGGAACTTTCGGGGGGCATGCGCAAACGTGCGAGCCTGGCGCGGGCGCTGGCGCTCGATCCGGAACTTCTGTTCCTCGACGAACCCACCGCCGGCCTCGACCCGATCGGCGCGTCGCACTATGACGAGCTCGTGAAAGGCCTGTGCCGCAACCTCGGGCTCACGATCCTGATGGTCACGCACGACCTCGACAGCCTCAACGCCGTTTGCGACCGGATCGCGGTCCTTCTCGACAAGCGCGTCGTGGTTGGTACCATGGCGGAATTGCTGGAATACGATCATCCCTGGGTCCGGGAGTATTTCCACGGACCGCGGGGACGTGCAGCGCGGCAGGAGCATAAGTAAGCGTCGATGGAAAGAAAATCGCCCTATGTGCTGATCGGCGCGGCGATGATCCTGTTCGTTGCGGCCGTGGCAGGCTTCGTGATCTGGAAGCTGCGCGCCGGCGATCGCACCTCCTATGCCTATTACGACATTCTCTTTTCGGGTGACGTGCAGGGTCTGACCAACGATTCGCCGGTGTTCTATCGCGGCCTCCGCGTGGGACGGGTCGCCAACATCCAGCTCACCTCGCGTGTCGATACCCAGCGCTCGACGGGCCGTGAGCGGCTCACGGAGAAGATCGAGGTCACGGTCGCCGTCGACTGGTCGATCGACATTCGTGACCGATCCTATGCGGTGTTCGAAAAGCCGTTCATCGCCGGTGCGCCCTTCATCCAGATCGTCGGCCGCCTCGACGTCGACCAGGTGAAGCCCAAGAAGAAGCTGGGCGACAAGCCCTATCCCGAGATTCGCGAGGGCGCCTCGTTCCTGCAGGCCACCTCGACCTCGGCGCAGGAACTGCTGACCAAGGCGAGCACGACCGTCGATCGCCTGAACGACCTGTTGAGTCCCGACAATATCGGCGCCGTAACCGACTCGCTGAAGAACCTCCAGACGGCGACGAATGCGTTTGCCAAGTCCGATGCCGCGATCCAGGCGACCCTGGCCGAGCTGCCGGGCGCGATCGCGGACTTCCGCAAGACGTTCGCCAAGCTGGACAATCTCACCAACTCGTTGACCCTGATCGCACAGGAAATCGGACCGCAGGATGCCGAGACCCGGAAGGCGTTGGCCGGGAAGGACCCGGGCGAGCTTCGCAAGACGCTGAACGAGACAAGGGCGGCGCTGGCCAACATCAATTCCGCCGCAGGCCAGCTCAGCAAGCTGGTGACGGACAACAGCCGCCCGATCAAGAACTTTACCGAGACCGGCCTGACCGAATTCTCGCTGGCCCTCCGGGACCTGCGCCAGCTCACCGCCAACCTCAACGTGATCGCCACACGGTTGGAGCGGGACCCGGCCAATTTCGTGTTCAGCGGCAAGCAGGGATACACGCCGAAATGATCCGTTGCCTGGCCGCCTGCGCAGTCGCCGTCGCGCTCCTGACCGGCTGTTCCTTCGTCAGTGCCGTCGACTCGGCCGGTGAGCCGACCGATCTCTACACGATCTCGCCCAAGAGCACCTTCGACTCCGATCTGCCGGCCGTTTACTGGCAGCTCGCGGTCGATGCCCCGGTGGCGGCGGCCAACCTCAATACCGGCCGCATCGCCATCGCCATGACGCCGACCTCGACGGATTACTACGCCAAGGTGGCGTGGACCGACCGGGCGCCGCTCATGGTGCAGACGCGCATCGTCGATTCCTTCGAGAACACCCGCAAGATCGTGGCGGTCTCGCGCGAGTCGATCGGCCTGCGCGCCAACTACGTGCTGCAGCCCGACCTGCGCAATTTCGAGGCGATGTACTTCTACGGCCAGCCGCCGATCGTGAAGGTGCGGATCATCGCCAAGCTGGTGCGCATGCCCGACCGCCAGATCATAGGCGTCGCCTCCTTCGAGCGCTGCGTGCGGGCGCGTGCCGACAAGGTGCCGAAAGTGGTCGAGGCCTTCGATCAGGCACTGGGCAGCGTCATCAAGCGGCTGGTCTCGTGGACGCTGAAGACGCCGCCGGCACGCCCGCCGAGCGAGTCGGCGCCCTACGACATCGAACGTTATCGCAATCCGGCCAACGCCGTCATCGACAGCGAGAATTGCCCGCGGGGCAGCGACGCGTCGATGGTGCCCTATACCGACGAGTGACCCTGTTCTGTCGTCCTGAGCGCCAGCGAATGACCCTGCAGAACGACCAGCAGACTCCCTAGCGAGCGTCAGATCCTTCGCTTCGCCCAGGATGACAAGAGCAGGCGCTCAGGCGCGCTTTTCCACCATCTTCCAGGCGAGATCGGCCATCGCGCGGGCGCGGTTGCCGTACTTGGTCGCCGTTTCCGACGAGGCATTGCCGTCGAGGCCGCGCTTGTAGACGCCCTGCACGATGGCGGCGAGGCGGAACAGGGAGAAGGCCAGGTAGAAATCCCAGGCCGGCACTTCCGTGCGGCCGGTGCGGCGGGCATAGGCCGCCAGGTATTCCCGCTCGGTGGGGATGCCGAATTCCCGCAGATCCTTGCCGGCATAGCCGCCCGAGGCGCCGAAACCCTCGCCGAAATGGTACATCATGCAGTTGTAACCGAGATCGGCCAGCGGATGGCCGAGCGTCGACAGTTCCCAGTCGAGCACGGCGATGACGCGCGGCTCGGTAGGATGCACGATCGTGTTGCCGAGGCGATAGTCGCCGTGATTGATGCGCGTCTCATCGCCCGGTGGGATATTCTCCGGCAGCCACTTCTTCAGGGATTCCATCGATTCGATGTCCTCGGTGCGGGCGAGGTCGTACTGGCTGGACCAGCGCGCGAGCTGACGCTGGATGTACTGGCCCTCGCGGCCATAGTCGCCGAGGCCGACGGCGCGGTAGTCGACATTGTGCAGGCGGGCCAGCACGTCGTTCATCGAATCGAAGATCTTGCCGCGGTCGGCCGGCGAGATGCCCGGCATTTTCACGTCGGCGAGAACGCGGCCGGGCAGGAACTGCATGATGTAGAAGGTGGTGCCGATGACCGAATCGTCCTGGCAGAGCGCATAGGGCTTGGGCACCGGCACGTCGGTATGGTCGGCCAGCGCCTTGATCACGCGATACTCGCGATCGACCTGGTGGGCCGAGGGCAGCAGCTTGCCCGGCGGCTTCTTGCGCAGGACGTACATGTTCCCACCGCCGTCGGTGACGTGGAAGGTCGGATTGCTCTGCCCACCCTCGAACTGAAGCACGCTGATCGGGCCGCGAAAGCCCTCGACATTGGCCTTCATGTAGTCGGTGAGCCGGGCCTCGTCGAAGACGTGGGCCTGGCGGACGGGCGTGAGATTGTCGGGCAGATTGGACATGGGATTGTTCTAGAACCGTGGCTGGGGGAATTCGAGACGCGTTTGCGAGGGGGTCCGCAGGGCGGTCAATGACGCCGATCAGTTGATGTTGCGCTCCAGGCCTTCCCAATAGGGCTTGCGCAGCTCGCGCTTCAGCAGCTTGCCGGTCGGATTGCGCGGCAGGACATCGATGAAATCGACCGACTTGGGCAGCTTGTAGCCGGCGATGCGTTCGCGAGCCCATCCGATAAGGTCGCCGGCCGTGACCTCGGAGCCTGTCTTGCGCACGACGACGGCCTTCACGGCCTCGCCCCAGCGCTCGTCGGGCACGCCGATCACCGCCACGTCGGAAACCGCGGGATGACCGAACAGCGCGCTCTCGACCTCCGCCGGATAGATGTTCTCGCCGCCCGAGACGATCATGTCCTTCACCCGGTCGTAGATGAAGAGATAGCCTTTCTCGTCGAGATAACCTGCGTCGCCGCTCAAGAACCAGTCGCCGCGAATCGCACGCTTCGTGGCGTCGGGGAGGCGCCAGTAGCCGCGCATGACCTGCGGCGAGCGGATGGCGATCTCGCCGACCTTGCCGGTGGGCATGTCGGCGCCGGCCTCGTCGACGATGCGCAACTCTACTCCGACCTGCGCATAGCCGCAGGACAGCAGCTTCCTGGGGTCGGACGGATCGTGATCCTCGGGCGGAAGGAGGGTGATGGCCCCGGTCGTCTCGGTGAGTCCGTAGACCTGCTGGAAGCCGCAGCCGAAGGTCGCCATTGCCTGTTTCAGCAGCTCGGCGGGGATCGGCGCGGCACCGTAGACGATGAGGCGCAGGCTCGACAGGTCCGTCTCGCGGATCTGCGGCGCCTGCACCAGAAACAGGATCATGGCCGGCACCAGCAGCATGACTTCGATGCGGTCCCGTTCAATGATTTCCAGCACGCGCGCCGGCACGAACTCGCGCACCACATGGTTGGTCGCGCCTGCAAAAAGACCGGCGATGGCCCAGCCGGCCCCGCCGATGTGGAACATGGGCAGGCAGACGATGTTCTGCGTACCAGGTTTCATGAGCCAGCTTTCCGTCCATTGCTCGAACATGAAGGCGAAGTTGGCGTTGGTAAGCTCGGCGCCCTTCGGCAGGCCCGTGGTGCCGCTGGTGTAGAACTGGACGGCAGTGTCCTCCAGTCGGGCGGGCACACGAGGGTCGATGTCGGGATGCCGGTCGCGCCACTCGGCGAAGGCTTCCCAGGCGCCGTGACGAGGACCCAGGGTCACGATCCTGCGGACGCTCTTGAGCTGGTCGCGAATCTTCTCGACCACCGGGAAATATTCCTCGCCGACGAACAGGATTTCGGCCTCGGCGTCGTTCACGATCTGCAAGACCTCGGGCGGCGCCAGCCGCCAGTTCACCGAGACCATCACCGCGCCGGCCTTGGCGACGCCGAACAGCAGCTCGAAAAAGACGTCGCTGCTCTTGTCGAGATGGGCGACGCGAGCCTGCGGCCTGACGCCTTCGGCGATCAGTCCCGAGGCGATCCGGCTGGAGGCTCGGTCGAGGGCGCCGTAGCTGGTCCGCCGGCCTTCATAGACGATCGCCACCGTGTCCGGGTGCGACGCGCCGTGAGCGCGCACGATGTCGGCCAGGCCCACCATCTCAATACTCATACGACGCTTCCCCCTGCCAATCGCCCGTCCGTCGTTGCAGCCGGGCAGCATCATCCTTCGGCGGTTTTGAAGTGAATTCAAGAGCTTGATCGCCTAGTGTCGGCCGCGAAACACGGCGATTGCACGAGGCACCATGGGCAAGCGGATTCTGGTCACCGGCGGCGCAGGCTTCCTGGGTTCCCACCTGTGCGAGCGCCTGCTCGAGGCCGGCCACGACGTCCTGTGCGTGGACAACTATTTCACCGGCACCAAGGCCAACGTCATGGCCTGCCTCGACAATCCCCGCTTCGAGCTGATGCGTCACGACGTGACCTTTCCGCTCTATGTCGAGGTCGACGAGATCTACAATCTCGCCTGCCCGGCCTCGCCGGTTCATTACCAGCACGACCCGGTACAGACGACCAAGACCAGCGTGCACGGCGCCATCAACATGCTGGGCCTCGCCAAGCGTGTGCGAGCCAAGATCTTCCAGGCCTCGACCAGCGAGGTCTATGGCGATCCGACCGTGCATCCCCAGGTCGAGAGCTATCGCGGAAACGTCAATCCGCTGGGGCCGCGCGCCTGCTACGACGAGGGAAAGCGCTGCGCCGAGACGCTGTTTTTCGACTATCACCGCCAGCACAATCTGCGCATCAAGGTGGCGCGCATCTTCAACACCTACGGCCCGCGCATGCACCCGAACGACGGGCGCGTGGTGTCGAACTTCATCGTGCAGGCGCTGAAGGGCGAGGACATCACGATCTATGGCGACGGCATGCAGACCCGCGCATTTTGCTATGTCGACGACCTGCTCGACGGCTGGCTGCGCCTGATGGACCACACGCCCGACGACTTCACCGGCCCGGTCAACATCGGCAACCCGGTCGAGATGCCGATCCGTCATCTGGCAGAGAAGATCCTCGACAAGGTCGGCGGCAAGGGCAAGCTGGTGTTCGCGCCGCTGCCGGTCGACGATCCGATGCAGCGCTGTCCCGACATCACGCTGGCGCGCGAGAAGCTGAAGTGGGAGCCGAAGGTCGCCCTCGATCAGGGCCTGACGAAGACGATCGCCTTCTTCGACGAGCTCCTGAAGAGCAACCGCGACGTGAGCCGCGTCGGTCGCTAACCGCCAAATGCGAAGCGCCGCGAAGTTTCCCTCGCGGCGCTTGGAGATACTTGCAGGACGACGCGTGCCTTACTGGGCGGCGAGGGCTTGTTTCGGCAACGCGTTGACGACCGAGACCTTGCCTGAGGTCATCTCGTCGTAGATCCACTTGTAGGTCTTCTCCATGCCGTCCTCGAGACGGATGGAAGGGGCCCAGTTCATCAGCTTCTTGATCAGCGTGTTGTCGCTGTTGCGGCCGCGCACGCCCTTCGGAGCGTCGAGCTTGTAGCTGCGCTTCAGCTTGATGCCGGCGATCTTCTCGACCATGTCGACCAGCGTGTTGATGCTGACCAGCTCGTCGCTGCCGATGTTCAGCGGCTCGATGATGTCGCTCTCGGCGAGCTTGATCGTGCCCTGCGTGCAGTCGTCGATATACATGAACGAGCGGGTCTGCTCGCCGTCGCCCCAGATCTCGATCTCGTGCTTGCCCGACAGCTTGGCGGCGATGACCTTGCGGCACATCGCGGCCGGGGCCTTCTCGCGGCCGCCGTCATAGGTGCCTTCCGGCCCGTAGACGTTGTGGTAGCGCGCCACGCGGGTCGCGATGCCGAAATCCTCGCGAAAGTGGCGGGCCATGCGCTCGCTGAACAGCTTCTCCCAGCCGTAGCCGTCTTCCGGCAGCGCGGGGTAGGCGTCTTCTTCCTTCAGCGCCGTGACGTTGGCGTCGGTCTGCTTGTCGCCGTTGTAGACGCAGGCCGATGAAGAATAGAAGAAGCGCGGCACGCCGGCTTCCTTGGCGGCGACCAACATATGCGTGCTGGTAAGCACCGACAGCATGCACTCGGCCTTGTGGGTCTCGATGAAGCCCATGCCGCCCATGTCGGCGGCGAGGTTGTAGATCATCGCGGCGTCCTTGGCGGCCTTGCGGCAGGGCTCGAGCAGGGCGAGGTCGCCCACCTGGTTCTCGACGCCCGGAGTCTTCTGGTACCACTCGTCGAGCGGCTTCACATCGACCGCACGGATCTTGGTGTGGCCCCGCTGCTGCAGGACCTTGACCAGATGGCCGCCGATGAAGCCACCGGCGCCGGTGACGACGACGAGATCACTCTTGGACATGAACGAAAGCCTTTCGAATCGAAGCGAGGGGTTTTATCCGACTTATCAACGACTTGGCGAGTCTGGCGCCGCGCCTCGGTCGAGCACGCGATCGGGGGCCCGGAAGGGAGACGGGCCGCGCGAGGAAGTCCGTTTGATCGGAAGTACCCGCCTCGTCAAGCCGCCGCCGTGCCGCATGCCTTGTGCATGATCTTGCGATAGAGCGGCGTCACCGAATCTCCAGGGCCGGTGAAAAAGATGGTCCCACCCGAAAATTGATCTATACCAACAACATAGGCGTAACTTTTCGCGATGCCCGACCTTTTTGCATGACCTATATCCTCGGCCTCAACGCCTATCATGCCGACGCGGCTGCCTGCCTGGTGAAGGACGGCGAACTGGTCGCGGCGGTTGAAGAAGAGCGGTTTCGCCGGATCAAGCACTGGGGCGGTTTCCCCAGCGAATCGATCCGCTACTGCCTCCGCGAGGCCGGCATCACGCTGGCCGAGGTCGATCACGTGGCGATCAACAGCGACAACGCCGCCAACCGCTGGCGCAAGCTCGCCTATGCGCTGACCTCGGGTGTCAGCCTGAACTATGTTTTGAGCCGGCTGCGCAATCGCGGCGAACGGGCCGACGTCGCCGGCAACCTGAAGCAGCACCTGCCGGAGCAGGAGTTCCGCGGGACGGCCCACACGGTCGAGCACCATCTCTGCCATCTGGCCTCGGCCTTCCTGGTCTCGCCCTACGACAAGGCCGTCGCGGTCTCGGTCGACGGGTTCGGCGACTTTTCCTCGGCGGCCTGGGGGCTGGGCGAGGGTGGCAATCTCGCGGTCGACGGCTGGGTCTACTTCCCGCACTCGCTGGGCGTCTTCTACGAGGCGATGACCCAGTTCATCGGCTTCCCGCACTATGGCGACGAGTACAAGGTCATGGGCCTCGCGCCCTACGGCCAGCCGACCTATGTCGACCAGATGAAGGAAATCGTCCGCCTTAAGAATGACGGTACCTTCGCCCTCGACCTGCGCTACTTCCGCCACGCGTCCGGCGAGGGCGCGAATTACCAGGTGACGGACGGCATTCCCTCGGGTGGCCGCCTGTGGAGCGACGAACTCGTGAAGCTCCTGGGGCCTGCACGCGATCCGGCGGCGCCGCTCGAGGACAAGCACCGCGACATCGCGCGCTCGGCCCAGGTTACCTACGAGAACGCCTTTTTCCACCTGCTGAATACGCTGCATGCGCGTTACCGAGCCGATGCCGTCGTCCTGGCGGGCGGATGTGCCTACAATTCGGTGGCCAACGGCAAGGTTCTGGAGCGCACGCCGTTCAAGAAGCTCTACGTCCAGTCGGCCGGCGGCGACGCCGGCGGCGCCATCGGCGCGGCCTTCGCCACCTGGCACAAGACGGAGGGCGCAACAGCGAAGCGCCACTTCGTGATGGACCATTCCTACTGGGGTCCGTCGGCGACGCCGGACGAGATCGCGGTCGCCATCGACCAGCTCCGCGCCGACTTCGAGGCGGCAGGGTGCCGCATCGAGCGCATCGCCGACGAGGCGACGCTGTGCCGGCATACGGCGCAGGCGATCTCCGAGGGCAAGGTGATCGGCTGGTTCCAGGGCCGTATGGAATGGGGGCCGCGCGCGCTCGGCAACCGCTCCATCCTGGGCGATCCCCGCCGCCCCGACATGAAGGACATCCTCAACCTCAAGATCAAGCGGCGGGAATCCTTCCGTCCCTTCGCGCCCTCGATCCTGCGCGAGGCCGTCCCCGAGTGGTTCGAGACCGACGACGACGTGCCGTTCATGATGCAGGTCTTCCGCATCCGCGAGGAAAAGCGGGCGGAAATCCCGGCCGTCACCCATGTAGACGGCACCGGCCGCCTGCAGACCGTCACCTGGTCGGGCAACCCGCGTTATGCGCGCCTGATCTCGGCGTTCCGCGACCTCACCGGCGTGCCGATCGTGCTCAATACCAGCTTCAACGAAAACGAACCTGTGGTCTGCAAGCCGGAGGAGGCGATCGACTGCTTCCTGCGCACCAGGATGGACGTCCTCGTGCTGGGCGACACGCTCATCCAGCGCTGATCGGCTGGCGCAGCAGGACCGGTTCCGGCAATTGAGCTATCCTGCCTGCAAGGCATTCGCCAGCAAGGCATTCGAGTGGGGGACGGCATAGTGCGTGTTTTGGTGGCGGGGGGCGCGGGCTATATCGGCTCGCATACGTGCAAGGCGCTTGCGCGCGCCGGCCACCTGCCGATCGTCTACGACAATCTCCACACCGGCCATCCCTGGGCGGTGAAATGGGGGCCACTGGTCCAGGGCGACATCAACGACCCCGTGGCCCTGGGCGCGGCGATCCGCGAGCACCGGCCCGATGCGGTCATCAATTTTGCCGCGCTGGCCTATGTCGGAGAGTCGATGGCCGAGCCGACGCGCTATTACCGGGCCAACGTCGCGGGCATGATCACGCTCGTCGAGGTGATGCGGGCCCACGGCATCGGCTCGATCGTCTTCTCGAGCAGTTGCGCCACCTATGGCATTCCGGAGCGCCTGCCGATCGTCGAGGGCATGTGCCAGCGGCCGATAAACCCCTACGGTCGGACCAAACTGATGAGTGAGGAGATCCTGCGCGATGCCTGTGCCGCCCACGGGCTGGGCGCCATTTCGCTTCGCTACTTCAACGCGGGCGGCGCCGATCCGGAGGGCGAACTGGGCGAGGAGCACGATCCCGAGACGCACCTCATCCCGCTGGTGTTGCAGGCGGCGCATGGAACGCGGCCGAGCATTTCCGTATTCGGTACCGACTACGACACGCAGGATGGCACCTGCGTGCGAGACTACGTGCATGTGACCGACCTCGCGGCGGCTCACGTATCGGCGCTCATGCGATGCAGGCCGGGCACGTACCAGGCCTACAATCTCGGTGCCGGTCATGGCGCCAGCATCGGCGAGATCATCGCGCGAGCCCGTGTCGTCACGGGCCGAAATATCCGAACCGTCGAGGCCCCCCGGCGTCCTGGCGATCCGCCCGTCCTGGTGGCCGACGTATCGGCGGCACGGAAAGCACTCGACTGGTCGCCGGCCCACTCGTCCATCGACGACATCATCCGCAGCGCCTGGACCTGGATGACGGAAAGCCGGTCGGGCGCGATGCAGGCCAAGGCCCGCTGAGCGACGCCCCATGGACCGCGATCTCGTCACGCCGCTGCTGATCACCTTCAACGAGATCGCGAACATCGAGCGGACGCTGGCGAAGCTCGATTGGGCCCGGCGCATCGTCGTGATCGACAGCGGCAGCACTGACGGTACGCTCGACGTGCTGGCGAAGAATCCGCGCATCGACGTGATCCATCGGCCGTTCGAGAGCTTCGCGGAGCAGTGCAATTTTGGCCTCGCGCAAATCCGTACCGACTGGGTCCTGTCGCTCGACGCCGACTATGAGCTGAGCGATGGCTTCGTTCCGGAACTGGAGAGCCTGCAGCCGGCAGCCGGGGACGTCGGCTACAGGGCAGCCTTCATCTACCGCATCCATGGCCGTGCGCTCCGTGGCACGCTCTACCCGCCGCGCGCCGTGCTCTACCGCGTCGCGGGTGCGCGCTACGAGAACGAGGGGCACGGGCATCGTATCCGCCTGCAGGGGCGGGTCTCGAACCTCAGGAGTGCGATCTATCACGACGACCGCAAGCCGCTGTCGCGCTGGCTGGGCTCGCAGCTCAAATACGCCGCGCGCGAGGCCGTCCACCTTCTCGAGACACCGCGCGAGCGGCTGGGGCGCGTCGACAGGATACGCCTGATGGGATGGCCCGCGCCGATCCTGGTGCTGGGCTACGTGTTGTTCGCCAAGGGTGCCGTGCTCGACGGCAAGGCGGGCTGGTTCTACGCCTTCCAGCGGCTGCTGGCGGAGGTATTGCTGGCGCTGGAACTGCTGGACCGGCGACTGTCGGCCACTCAGGGTTTCAGCAGGCCCGGCCAGTAGTGACCGTCCGGCGTCGGGCGCTTGCCGAAGATCGCCTGGCCGACACGCACGACGTTCGATCCTTCCTCGATCGCTTCCTCGAAGTCGCCCGACATGCCCATCGACAGTTCGGTCAGGGAAGGGTTGAGCTTAACCGCCTCGTCGCGCAGGCGGCGTAGCAAGTCGAAGCAGGGCCGCACCTTCTCCATGTCGGCATTGAGCAGGGCCAGGGTCATCAGGCCCCGCGGCTTCAGGCGCGTGTATCGTCCGAGTGTCTCGATGAAGGACGGCAGGTCGTCGGGATGCAGGCCGTACTTGGTGTCTTCGTCCGACGTATTGACCTGGATGTAAACGTCGAGGACGCGGTCCTCGATCTCCAGCCGCTTGTCGAGGAGTTCGGCCAGCTTCGCGCTGTCGAGCGCGTGGAACTCGCGGGCGAAGCGCGCCAGATACTTTGCCTTGTTGCTCTGCAGATGGCCGACGATGCACCAATCGATGGGGAGGTCCTGCAACGCGTCGCGCTTGCCCATCGCTTCCTGGATCTTGTTCTCGCCGAAGGGATGGACGCCGGCGGCATGGGCGAGGCGCAATATGTGCGCCGGCACGGTCTTGGTGATGGGCAGCAGCCGCACCGACGACCTGTCGCGCCCGGCCCGCGCGCAGGCGGCGGCGATACGCGCCTCCACGGCGGCCAGATTGACCCGGAAGGCGGCCTGCGGATCGGGACCGAAGCGTTCGGTATCTTCGGGAGAGAGCGTCAGGAGCGGGTCAATGTGGGAGGTCATGCAGCACGGCCCTGTCGCTGGAAGTGCGGGAAAAGGCCGGCGCGCCACCGCCCGGGAATGGTGCCGGGTGAGGGGATCGAACCCCCGACCTTCGGTTTACAAAACCGCTGCACTACCGCTGTGCTAACCCGGCGCCGGACCTTGCGGCGGGACGTTTACCTCAAACCGCCGGCCGTTGTCGCGCCCACTCGTAAGCCGCGACCGCGGCGGCATTGGAGACGTTGAGGGCGGACAGGGCGTTGCTGGTGGGAATTGTCACCAGCCGGTCGCATTTCTCCGCGGTCAGCCGCCGCAGCCCTTCGCCTTCCGCGCCGAGCACGATGCAGGTGCGGCCCTTGAGGTCGAGGTCGCCGATCTTCGTGTCACCGCTCTCGGCCAGCCCGTAAGTCCAGAAGTCGGCTTCCTTGAGCTGGTCCAGGGTGCGGGCAAGGTTGACGGCGCGCACCAGCGGCACGACTTCGAGGGCCCCGGAGGCGGACTTGGCCAGGGTGCCGGTATCGGAAGGGGTGTGGCGGTCTGTCACGATCACCCCGGCGGCGCCGAAGGCCGCGGCGGAGCGCAGGATGGCGCCGACATTGTGCGGGTCGCTGACCTGGTCGAGCGCCAGGACCAGGGCATTGTCGCCGCAGCGGCCCAGTATGTCTTCGATGCCGGGCTCTTCCAGCGGGGCCACGAGGGCGGCGATGCCCTGGTGGACGGAGCCGTTGGGCAGCCGCTGGTTCAGATCCTCGCGCGAGGTGATGGTCATGTCCGTCTTGCCGATCTCGGCGGCATGGTTATCGGCCATTTCCTTCGTGGCGAAGACGCGCTCGATGCGGCGGTCGGGATTGGCGAGGGCCGCGAGCACGGCGTGACGGCCGAAAATCCAGATGGATTGGTTGCCGGTGCGGGACTGGCGGTGGGGGCGGTTGGGGCGAGGGCGCATGGCGAGCCTTGTATGGCGCTGAGCCCCTGTGGGCAATGCTGCGGCCGCGCTGCTACCCCGGCGGCGGGGTGCGGCACAGCCGGCAGCCGGACTGCGCGGGTTTTGCGGGTGCCGGGACCTTCTGTTCCATTGGCTTTTAAGGAAGTGCTTGCAGCCGACCGGGCGGCACTGTATCTCCGCGCCCCTACAGGCTTTTTCGTTCTATGCCCGTTGGGACGGAGGGGTGGCCGAGCGGTCAATGGCAGCAGACTGTAAATCTGCCGACTTCGCGTCTACGAAGGTTCGAATCCTTCCCCCTCCACCATCGGACCATTGCGCGGGATTGGCTGTAATCGGGCGTTGCGGGTGTAGCTCAATGGTAGAGCAGAAGCCTTCCAAGCTTACGACGAGGGTTCGATTCCCTTCACCCGCTCCAGGATTGGCCTCGTCGGCCAGTTAGTTCGGTCTGTGTCTGAAAGAATCACGAGGGTCGTGACACCATGTCGAAGGCGAAGTTTGAGCGGAACAAGCCGCACTGCAACATCGGTACGATCGGTCACGTTGACCATGGCAAGACGTCGCTGACGGCGGCGATCACGAAGATCCTCGCGAAGACGGGCGGCGCGACGTTCACGGCCTACGACCAGATCGACAAGGCTCCTGAGGAGCGCGAGCGCGGCATCACGATCTCGACGGCGCACGTCGAGTACGAGACGGCGAACCGCCACTACGCGCACGTGGACTGCCCGGGCCACGCCGACTACGTGAAGAACATGATTACGGGTGCGGCGCAGATGGACGGCGCGATCCTGGTGGTTTCGGCGGCCGACGGCCCGATGCCGCAGACGCGCGAGCACATCCTGCTGGCGCGCCAGGTCGGTGTTCCGGCGCTGGTGGTGTTCATGAACAAGTGCGACATGGTCGACGATCCGGAGCTTCTGGACCTG